>Ga0302285_10001166_pt1 | contig 14456 bp, 9 predicted proteins | sample III_Fen_E2_2_FD_200455 | JGI IMG/M metagenome (GOLD analysis project Ga0302285, IMG submission 200455) | Peat permafrost microbial communities from Stordalen Mire near Abisko, Sweden - III_Fen_E2_2 | ecosystem: Environmental > Terrestrial > Soil > Wetlands > Permafrost | place: Sweden: Abisko... | reverse complement strand
CGAGAAAGCTAGACAAAACGAAGAAATGAGTGACGAAGAAGATGAAGATCTTCCCTAAGAATTCTATGATGCACACAAAATTGTCACTGCCAAAAAGACTCTCGTGAGAATGGATCATAAACTCAAGAGACGCACAACTGCTCATGTGCACAAGGAACCTCTTTCTGAAGTCAAGAAGGATCTGGAATCGAAAGGTAGCAAACAATACTGAACTTATTACAATTGTATTTGCTTTGTTTCAACTTTTACTGAATCCAAACTTGTAATATTTTTCAGGAATCGACTCTTCGAAGCTCGAAGAAAGAGTAAACGCAAAGAGATAACCAAGAAGATTGCTCGATTAAATCAAAAACTAAGAGAAAGCTGAGGATGACGATGAAGATGTCATGGAAGATGAGGGTCCAAAAGACAGAAATGCAATTTAAAAGAAACTCACCACCAAACAAAGATCAGCTTCAAGATCAAGATCAAAAGGAATGAATCCCAATCCTGTTCTTACCCCTGCAGATAAGGTAGAGTTTTTATTATTTTAATTCAAAGATCAAAAACTGATAATTTTTTAAATAATCCAGGCAATGCAAAGACTCAGATTTAAGATCGAGAAATCATGGTCAGGCATGGCAGGAGAGGCAGATAGAAGTATCGCAGAAAAGAAACCAAAACATCTTTTCTCAGGAAAGAGAGGGTTTGCTGCAGACAGAAGATGATTGTTTTTTATCCATAATAAAATCAAAAATAAATAGCAAAGAGAAGAAAAAAAGAATGTGTTCTAATCATATATTTATTATTTTTTAAAGCAATCTTATTGCAGCGTTTGTATTTCCCATCTAAATTAATCATTTCCCATACAAAAAAGCTATGTTTAAAATCAGAAGGAAATAAATTTTAATTCTTAAGAAAGAAATCTAAAACCTTCAATTATGTATCTCTGCTTTTCTGCAGTTATGCTAGCTCAAAGAATTGTATGACTTGATCTAAAACTACAATTATTTATTTTTTTCGTCTGTTATTTACCAAACACAATACAAACCAAATAAAGGAATCAAATTTCAGCTTGTTGCTTAGAAGATATCTCATAAACACAATAAGAAGCAAAAAAACATAATGCTGTATCCAGATTATCAAATTCGAAAGAATCCCCCCTTTTGGCCTTTTGAGGCATTAATAAATTCTCTATTTAATTCTTCAACTCCATCTACAAATAAAAAAGAAACACACATACACACATGACACTTATTAGAAATACTGGGGATATTGAAAGGAGAGTTTTTCTATTTCGTAAAGCTGCCGATGAATCTCCAAGAATATTTGGCTTTTTAACTTCTGAAAAATAAAGAAGATTATCTACCAACTGCGAGTTATAAGTAAAGGTTAGAGATAGAAAGAGAGAGAAAATACAAAAAAGAAAGTTAGTTATTAATTAATTATTTTTCACCGCACATACTTCAAACTTAAGAAAGATTGAAGGTAATCTTCTTATCTGTTAGCTCAGTGATTGCTTTCAAATTATTACTATTATTCTTCACACTTTTTTCTTTTCTTCACAACGCTAACAAGATAGAGAGAAGAAGGCTGATTAGAAACAGAAAAAGATAGGAAACAATTACACATTAACTCAAACAAAATGAGTAAAATAATCTAATCCTCTGCGTTATTGCGCTGCACTGTGCAATCACACGAGACACAGATCTTAGATCAAGTCTGCGTTGAAGAAACATGCGCGAATAGAGGACTCCAATGCGAACGATGCATTAGATAAACTAACAATAACAACAACCATACCAACCACCACGTAATTTCATTACCTGCGCTGATCGAGTAATACAGAGACAGCACTGCATTAAGTAACTACAGCGGTGAGTTAACGACAGAACAAAAGTAACTTTAGACTGTTCAAAACGATATCAAAATGCACTTGCAGAATCTTCTCACAACATTGCAATAGCATGTGAAATCAACGATTGACAGACTGAACATTCAATTCGAAAACGACCTCTAAGCATTCAACGCATTGATCTAAGCTGAGTAGAAATACACAACGATTCTAGCAGATCTTGAAAAGAAGAACTACACTAACGTAGCAGATGCGAAGAAGAAAGTCAACGATCTACTCCAAAGAGTCACATTGAATGAAAAGAAACGCTTAGTGATTATGCACATCAACACGGAGGCAAGTTCGAAAGCGAAACAAGCATTATGTGTAGCATTGTCAGCGAAAGACAATGTTGCGTAGGAGACTACAAACATAGCAAATGATGCGTAGACGTATCTCGATGGATTGTTTAGATATGTCAGTGGAGTCAAAGCGAATAATATCAATAACAGCTCCATTAGCAATTCAAATGAGAATGGAAGGAAGAATAATAATAGCAACAGCAATAATTTTGGAAATAGCCTTTTACCATAATAGTCAAGTCTTAATCATGGTCCTACATTCGGTGCGCATAGCATGAGTAGCAGCAACAATAATCCAAATATCATAGAAGAACAAAGTTCAGTATCAGTAAGACCTCCATTAGGTGTTTCAGCATATAGCCAACGACCAACTGTATAAGGAACATTAGGATTCTCATAGCAAAATTAATTAATGAACAGCAATGCTAATTAAATCCTCCCTCTGCATGAATTCGAGAGAAACAATGAGAACAGTTATTCTAGAGCTATTGCGCCGAATGCAAATGGACTAAGAAATACTACTACGAATGCTGCTTCTCCGTTCAGAGAGGAGATCAACATCGTCTCAGCAAATTCCAAGGCGAATAACAATAAACCTATGGTGTAGAGCTATTTCCTAGGGAATAATAATAATAATAGTAGTAGTAATAACTACAACAATGCGAACAATAACAGTAACAATAATAGTGGGAATTTCTAAGATGTGAATGATTCGTCGTTTATACCGCAGGAAGGCAAAGTTGAGAGGAGTTATTCATTGGCGAATAATATTGGTAAAGCGAACAGTAAAAGCATGGGTTCACCGCATTTATAGTATTTCTAAGAGCCGTAAGTATCAGCGTAGCAGTAGTAGTTGGCGAATAGCAATGCGTAATAGTAATTGCAGAGGACTGCAGCAGGCCCAAATATGGCTGTGTCGAATGCAGCTAATTAGCTGTATGCTAGTAATAATAATATGAATAATTATAATAGCATTAGCATGGCAAATCAATTAAGCAACAGCAATCCTCTTATGAATGGAAGGCTGGTTTAGTCAAATAATAATTATATGCTAGGAGATGGCAGCATGAATCAAATGCTTGGGTAGAATACTGCCAGAACTAATGGTAACAGGGTATGGTGGAAGGCTCATGATGGTCCAGTTCGGGATATCGTATTAATCGATGGGGACAAAGTAGGGACTTGTAGTGACGACACTACAATCAAATTGTGGAATCGTTTCGACTGCAAATAATTAGCTGTTTTGCAAGGACACATTAGGCCAATTACCTGCTTAGCTTATCAACCGAATGCGAGAATTATTGCCACTGGAAGTAACGATAGGACTATTAAAATCTGGAGGCCTGTTCCTAATTGGCAATGTGTGCATACATTCAAGGGATAATTCGATGTTGTGTTGACTTTGTAATTTCTAAACGACTGGACGTTAGTCTCTGGAGGACTAGGAAATGCTGTAGGAATCTGGGATGTCGAACGGGGAGGACTCTCAAGTACATTGGACCACCCTACAGCAAACAGAGTCAATTGCTTGCTGATGCTACCTGGTGGATCTACGATTCTTGTGGGATATGAGTAAATCATCTGTGCTTGGGATATGAAAACTTCAACAATTATTAAATAGCTCCAAGCTCATACAAGTTCCGTCGTTAAATTACTGTTCGTGAAGGGAAGAAGAAACGATCCTTCTTTCGTGCTTTCTGCTGGGAGAGATTCTTCTGTAAAAATATGGGAGGCTTCGTCATTGTCGTTGTTAAGATAATTCGAAGAGACTTTTTAAATTACTGATATCTTGTACATGCCAAACAGCAATTCTTATGCTATTTCTGTTTTGACTTCTAAAAAAACAGAGGGAAGAATCTCTATTTGGAATGCTGAAACTTTGAAGAAAATAAATGAGCTAAACGATGATTCAGCTGAAACCATCTATAAATTAGCTTATGATGAAACCCACAAGCTGCTCTATGCTGTCCATCAAAGCGGATAGATATCTTATAATAAGCTCAAATGAATCTTAGAATAGTTAAAAACTAGCAAAATTTTCTCATGAAATGTTTGTTCTTTTTAAATAAATTTTTTGTTTTTTTTTTCCAATTTGATTACGTTACTTTGTTCATTCTAAGCAAGAAATAATTTTATTTTCTGGATTTTCTGTGAATAATTTTCTTTAACCGTAACACAGTTTTTAGTTTCTTAAGAGCACAAAATGATATTATTCGCCAAAAAGCAGCATATTCTTATCAAAGAATTATGAAAAAACTTAAAAAATGTTCAATGAGCTGATCTGACAATTAAACTTTATTTAAACTACAAAACATATTTTTTTTAGTATTACCTTCAAAAACTTCTCATTTAATTTTATGGTTGTTCTTTAAAACAATATGGGAAACAAATGCTGTTTCAAGCAAAGACTTCGGGATTAATTTATTCTTTTAGAGATTCACAAGGACTCCTTTAGCTCAGCTTAGATTTACTTTTCTACATTATGGATTTATTTAATGTCCTCAGCTCACTTTTGTTTCTCTCATGTTTTCTCATTTTTATTAAAAATATTGTTTTGATTTTTATGATATTTCTGGTTTATTTCAAATCCTAAGGTAGAATCATTTACAAATTATTGTTTTTTTATCCAAATACATATTGTTTACAAGCTTAGACACAAAAAAAGGTACTTTTAGAATCAAAATAGAAAAAAGATCGAAAAAAAAAATCCTGCAAATTTAATTAGATAAACCAAATCGAGCAGAAATAGGATCAGAGAAGGATTAATTCAGCAAATCCTATTTCTTAAATGTGGTACTACGTCCTCACTCCACTGATCATGTCAATCATTGCGTTCTTTGGGTTTCCAGCAATAAATTAACATATCAGAAGATTAAACGAATCTTCGTCATTTTTGTAGGTAATTTTATTAAAAAAGAAGGTGATTCTTTGAGATAACAAAAACAAAAAATATGTTAGCATCTTTAGGAAAAGTAGTTTTCACCTATTATTCTAGTCCAAGAGCAAACACAATTAGAATAAGGAGCTATTCTACCTGATATATATGATCAATAAATATATCAAGGAGTATGGACATGTACACCAAGGACAGTAAGTATCTTAGAAATAAACTGCCATTACTTCAAAATATGTTTGACTTTTTAACTGGCTTTAAACTCTAGAGTCAATTCAATTTCTTCAGCGGCGATACTGGAATAATCTTATCTGAAATGACATATTATGATAATAACTACGATACTCTATACATGATGCTGCTTGATCCACAATATGATGATGAAAAAAAGATCTTCATTACACTGCAGAATCTGCAGAGTTGCATAATAGGGCAAAATTTCAAGTAAATTTTTTTGAAAATAACAGAAAATTGTTAAAAGCATCAAAAGCAATGATAATACAAAATGATTTCAATATTTTTTGTATTTAAAGGTGGTCTTGCATGACAACAATATTTGCATAAACTTACTACAAACGTTCACTGGAATCTGCATTTTCTCTCATGGTGGATTTTAAAATGAATACTTATTTACTAGGCTCATCAGGTTAAGCAATTCCAACAGCTTAAGATACTTAATTCAATATTAGTATTGTAAGTGTTGTAGATAGCTAAATCGATGTGAATCTATCTGGCTAATTGACTTTTTAGAATAATAGCCTTGGTTTGGTTTCTATCCTTTACAGTCTATTTGTCTCAGCTTTTGGGATTTAGCAAGGACTGTCTATGTATTATTTTACAAATTTTATCTAAAATACAAATGAAATCTATTCAACTAAATTATCGATGCTCACTGTAGGGTTTATCACAATCTATGATTCTTATGTCTCACTTGGTCATCTCTACATGGCCCTCGAATATGCAGTAATTAAGAATAAAAAAAACATTACAAAAATCATAGAAATAATTCAAATCTTTTTTACAATCTTTAAATAGATCATAGTGCATGCTAATAATACTTTCTTTTTCACTCGCTTTCTTATTTTTTTCCATTTCTCCAGAATCTTGATCTTATCACATATGTTTATTCACTTTTGTTTCTTTGCAGGAGTATTTCTATTATTTCCTCTTTCCTGCTCTCATATTCTTTAACCTATCTACAATCCTGGACATGAGATTGCTGATCATCATCTGGAAGAATAAATTCTACATTCTGTATAACTCTCCTGAGGAAGTGAGAAGAGGGTTAGCTAATTTCTACTCTAAATTCTGTAAAATTGAAAGTCATCAAAATTAGGCAGTTTTTAAACATACAATAAATACACCAAATATTTTAAGAATTCTAAAAAATTTAACTCTCTTTTCTCATGTATTTTGCTCTAGACATGTCGATGATTGTATTCTTCACGTTGACGTACTACTTCTATCTCTACAATGAATACCTTCTGATCTTGCCAATTTTTATAGTCCCATAAATAGCCCATAATTTTATGAAAGGAAATTAACCTCTTTTCATAAATAACTATGCATTTGGCACTATCCTATCTAGGGCTATCATCCCAGTAAAATAGCTAAAAAGATCTAACAAATCATGAATTAAATGAATTAATTACAATTATTATTATCTTATATTACCCTTTTTGCAAAGCTCTATTACCGAGGATGTTCTGAAAACATGCGTAATCTAGCTCCTAATATATCTTTTTGCATCGTTTTCTTGCTTCTTTTCATCTTCTTTGTAATTTTATCTTCATTTAGCCTCTTATCTTTCAATATTTAGGCGGAAAGTTAACAAAATAAAATCCAATAATTGTACTTATTTTTAGATCAGTATTTTATACTTTCAACATACAATTGGGCCTCGATTCTTTGTGCCTCGCAAGTATAAAGGAGGATTTGATTACTATTAAACCCATTCCACCTCTGAAACTCTTATGGTAAACAGCAGTTTATCTTTGACTTAAAAAAAGCTCATTTAACATAAAACTTAAAAATAGCAAGATGATTGCCCGATTTGTATGACCAAATTATCTGAAGAACCAGAGGATGACGAAGACTACAACAATGAAGGACCAGTCGATTCATCCGTTAATGTGAATCATAATTAAATTAATCATGGCAAAAATGAAAATATACAGCAGAAATTAATCCATAAGAAAACAATAATTGTGACACCATGTAAGCACATATATCATATCAGCTGCTTCAAAGCTTGGATAAATGTTAAGCTAGAATGCCCTTCTTGCCGTAATCCTCTTAAACCACTTATCGACTGATTTTAAATAATTCATAGTCATTTCTCTTTTCTTTAATCTTATGTAGTTAATATGTTTAAAATGCTTCTTTTAAAATAATATTAGCAAATAAAACTTATCAAAGAAAGAAAGAAAGAAAGAGAGAACTTTATATTAGAACCACAGATAATTATTTTTATTCAAAGAATTTCATTTGTGAGATACACCCAAGGAGGAAGGAATACAAGAAATATTGTGCAATCTTCAATTAATAACTATTATGGGCAGGAAAAAGAGATTAACAAAAGGAGAGTGATCTTAGAATAGTCATTGCTATTTAAAACGATCATACCAAGCCTTAAAAATATTAATAAAAGCAAGTATAATATTAAATCAGGAGATCCGGATTACAACTAAAAATATTAATTAATAAGATAATAATAACAAATTAGATCCTCTCGCTAATTATCTAAAGATGAAAGCAACCTCATCAACTATCTCTAGCTTAATTGTCTTAGCTCTCATTGTATCATTCGCTTAATCCTAATAGTGGACATGCAATGAAACTATCGCTATTGAGGCATTTAAAGCTTAAAATTCCACTGGGGTTGTACCTAATTACAAAATTGATCCATACTCCATCACTGATCCTATTTACCTCGAAAAAGTTTAAGAGAATCTCAATGTTACTGATCTTTTCTGTGGATTACGCTACACCGATGAATCGCGATTGAACTATGTCCTTAAGACTCTCACGGAAGAAGAACTCAAGTTCTCACCGAACTTCTACGTCACACACAAAGGTAAAAGACTACAATAAACAAATAAACACACACACTCTGTCTTCCAATCAATTAATAACTAACCATCATATTCTTTTTCTCACCCTTTTTTAAAAAAAAACACAGGTAAATGTGGAGCTTGTTCTACAACACAAGATCTAACAGTCTATCTTGAACTTGATCTCACCGATCCAGTGCGTTCTTGTGGATTGAAAAACTTCTACTCATCTGCTAAGAATCTCTAATGCCTTCTCGATCTTGGATTCACATACCCATGTGCCTAAATATGGTTGTATAACACACTGAATACTCGTAAGGATTGTGGACCAATTTGCTTCTTATCCTACGTCGAGAATGAGCCGAACATCGTTGATGGACATCTGAATGACTGTCTCCAATGTGATGAGGATAACTCAGGACCAATTTTCAAGTATGAAAGTGGACGCACCAGGAGAGATTCAGGAATAGAATCAGAGATACAACGACCAAGTGATCAAATATATCCTATGGAGCATTGCTACTATTGAAAGGAGGGAAAATGATCAAAATAGAGATCGCGGATAATAGATATAATAATAAAATAGAAGATTGAAGAGATATTATTTTTTGTTTTTTCGTTCAATACCTATAAAAAAAAGAACTTTAAATTAACAGCTTACACACAATATCAAGAGATACATTTTAGCTTACAGAGTGTGTGATTAAATGATTAAATACAAGACATTGGTTGACTTGTGGTTAAGCAAGCTGGTAAATTTAAAAATAATAATATTTTTGTTTTGGAGGGGGATTGAAATTCCTTTGTAATTTTCACTTTCATTTTGTTTTTTGTACCTCAAAATGGAACAACTTTGTTGCTCCTTTTACTGCTTTTACTTCCAGCTGATTCTGGGCGGACTTAAGCTTATTATTATTATTTTTACTATTATAAGTTCTACAATTCTTATTCTCTCCCTACTCCATCATCGATATTTTCAACAACTAATGGCTAAACTCCTGGGAAATATTCTTATTCATTATCATCTTGTTTTTAACTGTCCTTCTGAAGAGAATCTACTTCGGAGTCATTATTGTCCTTCGTTTCATCAGTGTATTTATCTTTTTTGTAAGCAGTGATATCATATAAATCTAGGTTAATTGGTTCATTTGGAGAAATGTAGTATCCTCTGAATGCAAAGAACTAGAGATAAACTGAGTCGATATCATAGAATGCATATCCAAGAAGTAGCATATCGAAGAGAAGATAATCAAATATCAGATTTATCACAAATGCTAAGAAGAAATATCCATAATCATCACGTCTTTGTATGATAAAAAGCAAAAATAACAATTGAAAAAGTAAAAAAAAAAATATCCAGCAAGAATAATCAATTGTTATGTTTGCTTTGTGTATTGTCTTACTCAGTGTATCCATTAGCATATGTTGCAAGGATTGTTGTAAGTATCATCGAAGTGAAGAATATGATTGTGTAGATTCTTTAATTTCTTACTGATTCCTTGAAGCAATGTCTATTCAGTAGGAAATAGAATCCTTCGAGAAGATAATTCCAGCTGGCACTCAGTAATAACCCTAAAAATGCACTGCCCATCACAAGCGTATCATTCGTTATGTTCTAAAATCAAAATACCAAATGAATCAATGTGGGAGGGGTTTAGAGGGAGAAATATAATAATAGTGTCATACTGGCAAGGATAACGTGAGCTAGTAGAATGCTGCTGCTGTCATACAAAGAGATGCTATCAGTAATGAGAAGAACTTTGTGAGTCGCATATGGTAGCTATGCGATTTCTGTGTCTGACCGAACATCCCCAAGGATATGAATGGATGGTAGGTCTTCAAGGAGGGAAAGGCACAAAAAGAATTATAAATATGGGGGATAATGCGGTTTATGTTAAAGGTATTGCTATGCTTACAAGTAAGAGTGTTTCTCTGCTGGTGGTTGTGTAGTTGTTGGTCTTTTACTCTTCAGGCATGCAGGAATGATGAATAATTGCTAGAATTACATACACAACTATAAATATGATTGCTAGAATAAACGCCGGCTGATCCCATTTGAATCTAATATCTGATGTTGGGTAGCTCGGCGGGTAATATTCCCTAGTTGTATAGGGTATGACATCATCCCAGTTGTCAGTGTTATCGTTTAAATAAGTGTATTGTTGCAATCTCGCAGGGGAGGAGAATAAATCGATCGTGTCAGTGTCAGGTAGTTCATCTTGGTAGTACTCAATCGTACCTCTGAGGACTGTGATGAGATTGGGTAATGACGAGCAGACACAAGTGAAGAAGAATTCATTTTCTTTCGTGAGACTGCAAGTCGAATCGTAGGTCCAATCTGTTGTGTAGAAATCGTAGGTGTTTAAGTAGCCGCAAAGGAATTTTGAGCTGAGATCGTCGTTCAGTGGTGGAAAGCCAGCTGTCTTGCGGAAATGAAGGGTGATTGGTAAGAGACTATTGAGTCCTGAAATATGCAAGACAGAAGCAGTGGAATTCGATCGAGGATAGATGAAATCATATGAGGATTCGATGATCTACAGAGTGTACAGCTGATTGAAGATAATTTACGACATCGGCAGGGAAGCTATGATGTTTTAAGTCGGTAAACTCAGCAACCCAGAGATTCCAAGGCTCTCCCCGAAGAGTTCCTTTCCGTAACATTATATTAATAGTACCTTTGTGTTCGGGTAGGATAAGGTTCTAAAGAGATTCAAGGAAAGTTTGTTCGCTGTGTAGTTATCAAGAATCAACTGGAGAATAGATCTGAATCTGACGGTATGCTTGAGTCGCTCATCTTGTCGCCATTACGGACGTATCGAAGCTTAATCTAGCAGGTTTGATACTGTTTCGATAATCGCATAGTATGCTTCCTCTCGAGAGAATACTACAGGCACAGTTGGATTTGTACTTTGATTGAGATTCAATATTGCCAATATGAGTTATGAAATAAACCTGAATGTTTTTTTACTGAGAGAATCACCAATCTCTGAGAAGTTCCTTAAGGTTAGGAACACAGTGGAAATATCAGCAAGTTGAAGTGTCGATGTTCTCGTGATCATATCGACAACTACATCGTTGATAATCTGATTGACTGTTTGGAGTAATTCATTATCCGTCCAAGAACAAGTCTCCCCGAGATGATCATTCCGACATGTACACGAATACATCCAATCTTCGTAGTAGCTTGCACCACATGATCCTGTGTTACTACAGCTAACTGATTCTCCACAGAAAGAAGGGAAGAAATTCAAGATTTAGTTTTGACGCAGAGTTGTAGCATTGAAGCTAGTGAAAAGATCAGTAAGCTTATCTGAACCGTAGAGGTAGCGAATTTTCTAGGAAAGAGAGTAGTACTACGCGTAGGTGATACTCTGTGCAAAGGGTAGAATAAAGGGAAAATCAATGGGAAAAAATAAAGATTGGATTATTATTGAAATTACACTTGATGCAGTGAATCTTCTGACATCTGTCTCTAAAGGTATCCTGTCACCATTGAAAGGAGCCAAGGTTACATTGAAAGTCCTTGTGACTTTCTCATTGGCTGAATACACTGCTAGTTCTACTTGGAACTCTCGTTGTGTCACATAAGGTGGAATAGTGAACAAAACAGAACCTGTTTGATCACTTGACGCAATGAAAATTTCATTGTAATCGTCCTTAGAGTTGAATGTTCTCCCCATGGCTGTGATGGCTGTCTCTCTTGAATACGTTAAATCGTAAGATAACGTATCTGTTGCATGAGACCATAAGGAATAACTCGCTGTCATAAGAGTCACACCTGAGATTCCAGTTGTCGGGGAAATGCTGAACACACCTTCAACGATTTCAGAGCTCGTTTAGATAAAAATGAAGTTCTCCCCGTACTTTCTTGTATTGGCGATCACTTGAAGTTTCACGGAATAATATGTATCTGGAAGTAAGTTCTCCTTTGGGATGATTAATGTAAGCTGATTATCTAGGGTATTCGCGAAGAATTTCATAGATTAGCTGTGTGTTGGGTCATCTAAATACCAGAGAATCTCAGATACAATCCCAGCGAAATAGTAGATTCCTACGAGTTCTAAATCACTTGTTCTGCCGATGTTCAGTGGGAGATGATCAGGATCGTTCACGAGAGACCGATTTGATATGTCAACTACAGGGTATAGAAGGGCTTAGCATGATGCAGGAGCAGGTAAGGAAGCAGCTTGATATGCTATTCCACAGTCAGTCACACAAGAACCACTTTTGAGGAAGTAACCGCTTGGGCAGACTGTACAGCTAAACAAAAAAAAAAGGTGAAAAAGGGGATAAGATATTGGAAATGAATGAAAATAGCAGAATATTCGTGAATAAATTCTACCCTGTTTAGCAAACTCTGCACACGATTCCGTTGAGGTAATATCCAGTGTTGCATCCAGATGCTACTAGCACGCAAGACCCTGAATATTCATGAATAAGATACCCAGTTGTGCAGGAAAGACATTAAGTCAGTGATAAACAAGTACTACAGTGATTTGCAGCCGAACAGACTGTGCATTTAAACTGAGTTTCATTCGCATTCGATCCAACATAACTTGCAGGGAATTACCCAGAAGGACACACAAGAAGGCATTACGTTGCAGCACTATTCAAAACGGATCCTTTAGGGCAAAATGATGCACATGCTCTATTTACGTAATCTAAAATAGTCAACCCAGGAGGACATGTTACAGAGCATCTTAGTGTAGAAGGGTTTCCAAATGTACCCACAGGACAGAATTCAGATACCACGCAGATACCACCTGTTTGGAGTTTGGACAATTTGTTAAACAAGATAGAATTATCAAAAACAACTTATTAAAATATGATTCTCATTTTGTTACCATTAATGAATTGATTGGTATCTTTGCATGTCTAGCAATCTGAGGAGTTCGCTGTTGGATTATAAATGCACAGCTAGCAGGAACTGTCACATACACAAGATGTCTTATCATCGCTGACAGCTGAGTTCCTTGGACACGAATTCAAGCAATATCCTGAGAACGCAAATGGGAAATTAGCACTGCATGATACGCAGTTATTCTCTAACGGTCCAGTACAGCTCGAACAGCTAGAAAAACATAGTCTACATTTTCTTGCAGAATTGTCTCGGTAATAACCTAGATTAGTTACATATTTTAACATATCAGATTTATAAATTGGTTGTTTTATTTCATTTTACCATCAGGACAGAAGAGCTAGCACTATCCTTAATACAGATAATACCCTGGGAAGCAGAACGTGCATTAAGGCGAAGCAATCCCCACGGAGGTATAACATTTATCAAGAAATAGCTAATTCACAGCTAAAAACGCACCTTAACCACCTTGAATATCCATGAAATATGCATTCATGACGCCACCACCGAAAATGATCTTTTAGTTTGTTGCGGTGACAACAGGATACGCAGCAATCAAAACGTTCTTAAACCAAAAATTATTCTGCACCAGTAGACTCACAATCAGATAATTTAAGATTGAATGGAAGGAATAACTGCAGTAGATGTTTGTCCAAACTTAAAGAAATTAGTGAAAAATTAAAAAAATGAATAAAGGGGGAAGTGTCTTTGTTAATTACCACCAGCAGTAAGTGTAGATCCTGAGCACGTTGGTGAGCCTAGAAGGTTCGTGTTAAAGCAGAGTTATGCTGAAGTGTTTACTTGCAAATTCACCATGATTTAGCCCTAATACAAAAGTTAAAAGATCATACCTCAATTTGACTTTGCCTATGTTTTTCCTTATTTTTTTATTTTTTTGAATTGAATTATCTCTTACACTTGTGTTGAGTATGGAGAACAATATCGAAGCTGAACCTGGAACGGATGTTAATCGCATCCAGAATGTGATATAATTCATGTCCACGAATTCATTATTCAGATTAATCGTGAAATAATCGCCTGGTTAAATTTATATTCCTGAAGTAATATCGAAATAAGGCTCATTGGTGTCAGTAGTATCAGAACAAGCTGTCTCCAAAGCACCAAACGTTGCATAGACATTGTTATTGCTGAGACTGAATATGTAAGTACTGCATGGAACGTTGAAATTAAACGCATATGACATCGCTTTTTGGGATAAATTCAAACAACACCAAAATCCAATTAATATAAATCCAAAAAAGCCATAGACAATTCCTTACCAATCTCTCCTTAATGGACTAATACATTATCAGGTAATTGCACAGCGAAGATCGGCATGAACCTAACTTTATACAACATCCCATTGAAATTGAGGACACCTGATGTTCTGTCGACAGATCCACCCACATACAGAACAGTCCTGCTATCGAGTTGTTCATTGGAAGGTGTAGATATCGCAGGAGCGACGACTGTATTC
>Ga0302285_10001165_pt1 | contig 14470 bp, 15 predicted proteins | sample III_Fen_E2_2_FD_200455 | JGI IMG/M metagenome (GOLD analysis project Ga0302285, IMG submission 200455) | Peat permafrost microbial communities from Stordalen Mire near Abisko, Sweden - III_Fen_E2_2 | ecosystem: Environmental > Terrestrial > Soil > Wetlands > Permafrost | place: Sweden: Abisko... | reverse complement strand
AGCTGCGAGTGCGATTTTAGGTAAAATTTCATCTCCAGAAGAATTGTAAAAAATTAATTAACGTCATGCTGAATTTATTTCAGAATCTTACCAGTTCTGCAATATGGATAGATCCTGAAACAAGTTCAGGATGACGCAAAATTTGGATACGTTATAGATTTCAATAAATATAGGATGAGCAAAAAATGAATAAAAAAATCTTAGTACTAAAAGGCGATGGAATCGGGCCGGAAGTAGTCAATCAAGCTTTGAAAGTTCTTGATGCGATTTCTCAAAAATATAACCATAAATTTGAATACACAGAAGCTTTAATAGGTGGTGTTGCAATTGATAAATACGGAGTTCCTCTGCCGGAAGAGACTTTAGACATGGCTAAAGCTTCTGATGCGGTATTTCTCGGTGCTGTCGGCGACTGGAAATACGACAAATTAGACCCTTCAATCAGGCCTGAAAAAGGATTGTTAGGGATTAGAAAAGGACTCGGGCTTTTTGCGAACCTACGTCCTGTTAAAATCTTGGACGAACTTGTTTCATCTTCGCCTTTAAAAGAAAACTTGATTAAAGGTGCTGATATTATGATAATAAGAGAGCTAACAGGCGGAGTTTATTTTGGCGAACCTAAGGGTGAAGATACTAAAAATGGCGAAAGAATAGCTTTTAACACAATGCTTTATTCAGAAAGCGAAGTGAGAAGAATTGCAAAAGTGGCTTTTGAGACTGCAATGAAGCGGAATAAAAAAGTTTGTTCCGTTGATAAGGCAAATGTTTTGGACGTTTCAAGATTTTGGAGAGAAATTGTGACTGATGTCGCAAAGGAGTATCCTAAAGTTGAACTCTCTCACATGTACGTCGATAACGCAGCAATGCAGCTTGTAATTCATCCGAAGCAGTTTGATGTAATTTTAACAAGTAATTTGTTCGGTGACATTTTATCGGATGAAGCTTCTGTTTTGTCGGGCTCTTTGGGACTTTTGCCGAGTGCAAGCCTCTCTGAAGGTAAAGTTGGTATGTTTGAGCCTTGTCACGGCTCTGCACCCGATTTTAAAGGGTTGAATAGACTTAATCCTATAGCTACAATTTTATCCGCGGCTATGATGTTAAAATACGGTTTTGGAATGGAAGAAGAAGCAAAAGCTGTCGAAACAGCGGTTTTGGAAATCTTAAAACAAGGCTATCGCACAGAGGATATTTTTAAAAACGAAGATGAAAAACTTGTCGGAACAAGCAAAATGGGCGATTTGATTGCTGAACAAGTAAGTAAAAAGTAAAAAGCCAAAAGTAAAAGGTGATACAATACTTTTTACCTTTTGCATTTTGCCAAGAAAAAAGGTAGGTATATGACAAATATAAAGCAACCATTCTTTTATGATGTAACACTTAGAGATGGCAATCAAGCCTTAAAAAAGCCATGGAACACTCAAGAGAAAGAAATAATTTTTAATAAACTTATTGAACTTGGCGTTCAGGGTATTGAGGTTGGGTTTTCCGGTGCAAGCGACATGGATTTTGACGCTTGTGCTTATTTGGCAGACTTAGCTCCTAAAAATGTTGTTATATCTGGACTTGCAAGGGCTGTGAAAGGTGATATAGACAAAGTGGCTCAGGCTATAAAAAATGCTTCAAAACCCCGTATTCACACGTTTATTGCTATGAATCCGCTGGGACTTGAATACGTTTTGAAGAAATCTCTAAAAGAGGTTAAAAAAATTGCCGTTGATGCTGTAAGTTATGCTAAAAGTATTTTGCCTGCTCACGGCGAAGTCCAATTTTCGGTAGAGCATTTCGGTGATTGCAGAGAAAATCTTGATGAAGTTATTGATGCTTTGCAAGAAATTGTTAAAGCAGGTGCCGGCATTATAAATTTACCTAACACAGTTGAGCGTTTCCGTCCTTTGGAATTTGTCGAAATGGTTGGAAAAACGAAAAAGGCACTACCAGAGAATGTAATTATAGCCGTGCATTGCCATAACGACTTGGGAATGGCTTCTGCTACTACGGTTGAGAGCTATTTCGCAGGTGCAACACAACTTGAATGTAGTTTAAATGGGCTTGGTGAGCGTGCAGGTAATACAAATATATATGAAGTTGCGGTGGCACTTTACAATTCTGGGGTTGATGTTCCTTTAAATATGCAAAATATCTATGAAACAGCACTTTTGACTTCTGAAATGTCTAATATCACGATTTGGGAAAAAGCTCCTATAATAGGTTACGACGCTTTGGCACATAGAAGTGGAATTCATCAAGATGGTGTGGTTAAAACAAAACATTTGGATAAGGGTGCCTATCGTGCGTTTAATCCTGAGTTAATAGGAAGAACAGAGGCAGAAAAGCTTGGTTTCACAAGTCAATCAGGAAAAACAGCAATTTATGAATTGATTAATTTAACTCAATATGAAATCTCAATGCAAGAAGCGGTTTATCTCACTCCTTTTGCAAAACATAAAGCCGAAAAAGTTGGTGAGCTGTCATTAAAGGAATTACTAAAGCTTTATTTTGAAGAGATTTGCAACGTTAGTGGTGCTTTTAAATTAAATGATTTTAATAAAATCGGAGCGGATAAATTTAATTTGAGCTTTAAACATGGCGACGAAGAATTTGATGTGATAGAAAAAGGTTCAGGGCCTCTTGAAGCTTGTATCAACGCTTTGAAAAAAGTCGGTTTCCCTCTTGAGTTAGTGAATTATGAACAACACGCTATTGAAGAATTGGATAACGAAAAAGAAAAAGCAAAAGCTATGACGGTTCTTCACTTCAACCATAACGGAAAGATCTTAATTGCAAGGGCAATCGATACATCAACAGCCCAAGCAAACGTTCAGGCAGTGTTTAACGGTTTGAATTTGATGAGCAAATAGGATAAGAGTAAAATAACTGTGTCATTGCGAGTGTTAGCGAAGCAATCTAAATCCACCGCATGATTTTTTTGGATTGCCGCGTCACTTCGTTCCTCGCAACGACGCAAAATTTGTTTATCTTTTACTTTGCCAACTTCGCTTTGGTATAGTTAACCAAGCCACCGACATCAATTAGTTCTTTGATTGAACCCGTGTAAGCCGTGGTCGAATACTCTTTGCCCGTTGTTAAATTTTTAATTGTGCCATTTTCTGCGTCTACTTCTATTTCATCGCCCTTTGTGACTTCATCGGGTAATTCGGTATTTTTTAATATTACAAGTCCGATATTTATTGCGTTTCTGAAAAATATTCTGGCAAAACTCTTTGCTATAACTGCAGTTACACCTGATTCTTTAATTGCAATCGGAGCGTGCTCTCTGGACGATCCGCATCCGAAATTTTCTCCTGCGATGATAACATCACCTTGTTTTACTTCTTCTGCAAAACTTTTATCAATGTCTTCCATACAATATTTTGCCAATTCTTTTGGGTCGGAAGTGTTTAAATACCTCGCCGGGATTATAACATCAGTATCTACGTTGTCTTTGTATACCCAAGCTTTTCCTTTTTCCATTATTACTCCTTTTTATAAATTCATCTTATCTTTTTCTAAATTTTAACATGGAAATGAGACTATTGCACAAGTGTTTTTCCGTATGGGACATTTGTGGCATTGGAGTTGCACAGAATCCTTATCTATAAAATATTGACTCTTTAGAGCTATACAAAAAAATACTTAAGCAGGTATACTTTTAATACAATCAATATTATTGGAAATTTGAAAGGAGAATAAAAATTATGGTTAGTAACATTAGCGGAAGTGGTCAAACATCTGATATATCTATGATGCCTGATTCTATGAAAACAAAAAGACTTGAGGAAGTTTTTAAACAGATGTCTTTGGATGCGGGTAGTGACGGAACTACCATCAGTAAAGACCAATTACAGACTTTAATTGATAAAGCTAAAAAAGACGGCAAAGATACAAAATCTCTTGAAGATATAATGAAGAATTTTGATAAAGTGGCTACATCAAAAGATGCTAACGGAACTGCAGTAATAACTTCAAGTGACCTTGAAGCTGCAATGCAAAACGGAACATTAAAAGCACCGGCGAGACATGGTCATCATGGTGCAGAAAAAAGTTCTTCTGCTACAGATAGCAGTAGTAGCAGTAGTACTACTAGCAGCACTAAGCTTACCAAAGATCAATTGCAAGGCTACTACAACGAACTCCAAAAACTAGGCGAAGGAAATAGTGACATTGCAAAAGAAATTAAAGATGCAATATCAAATTATGGAAGTTCTAGTACTTCTTCGCTCACAAAAGAGACTATTCAACAAGCTATTGATGATCTGGAATTTGGTAATTCAACATCAAATACAAATAAAGAGCCTCAAGATCCAAGTACTATAACTACAGATCAAGTTACTCCACCTATTGATATACGAGTATAAAACTAATATTATATAATATTTTAAACTAATATCTCCTTCAATTTATTAATCGAAGGAGATATTAGTTTTAAATCGGGCTAAATAATTTTTTCTTTAATAGCCAAAATAGCTGCTTGGGTTCTATCATCAACATAAAGCTTTTGAATTACATTCTTAACGTGATTTTTGACAGTATGGACAGACAAAAAAAGTTTTTCAGCAATAGCTTTGTTGCTCAATCCTTCTGATATTAATTTTAAAATTTCTTTTTCCCTATTGGTAAGGTTAAAATCGTTATAGTCGTTATAATTTTCTTTGTTTAAATCTGTTGTTTTAAAATCAGACTGCAAGATTTCCATTATATAACCTGCTATGGCAGAATCAATCCAAAGAGCTCCTTCCATAACTGATTTGATTACATTTAAAAGATCATTGATTTTAATACTTTTTAGACAGTAAGCATTGGCACCGGAATTAAAAGCGGACAAAACATTTTCCTTTTCACTAATAGATGTGAGCATAATGACTTTAATTTCAGGATTATTTTTTTTGATTTCTCTTGTTGCTTCTATGCCATTTAAAACGGGCATTACAATATCCATTAAGACCAAATCGGGTTTATATTTATCGACATATTTAATTGCTTCGAAACCATTTTCAACTTCTGCAACAGAATCTATATTGCAAAACATTTTTAATCCGTAAGCCAGGGTTTTTCTGGTATGTTCGTGGTCTTCTGCTAATAAAATTTTAATATTCATTATTAATTATCTCCTTGAAAATCCAACGGCAACATTGTCGTAAACTTTGTATATTCGTTTAATTTGCTTTCAACTTTTATTTCTCCTTTATGGAGTTCTACAAGTTTTTTGCACACGTCAAGCCCCAATCCTGAGCCCAATTTTCTATTAAAGCTTTTCCCGGTGTAAAAGCGATCAAAAATCAAAAGCAAATCTTGTTCAGATATTCCATTTCCATTATCTTCAACGCAAATTTTAATTGAATTTCCGCACATTTCAGCGTTTATGTTAATCGAGCCTCCTGTTTGAATGTTTTCTACTGCATTTGAAATCAAATTCAGAAAAATCCTTTTTAAACTTGTCAAGTCGGCATTAATCATAGGAAAATCTTTTGGTACGTTATTAAAAAATTGAATATCTTTTTCTAATATAAGTGGCTTTAATGTCTCATAACATCCATTAATTAATTCAAAAATATTTATCTTTGTAATTGTTAAGTTTAGACTTCCCTCGTCAAAACTATAAGATTCTAAAATTAAATTTACCATTCTTAAAAGATGATGGTTGTTTCTTTCAAGACTTTTAGCCAATTCAAATTCATTTCTCGATTCTAACTGCTCAAATTTGTTTGATATTAATTCAAGAGATTTTTCCTGAGCAATTAGAGGGGTTCTAAGGTCGTGTGTTAAATTTGATATAAAGTTTTTTCTGAGTTTTTCTTTGTCTCTCAACCCTATTATCATTTTGTTAAAATTGTTATACGTGTCCAAAATATTTTTTTGCTTAATATTTTTTGTGGATAATTTAGATGATAAATCACCATTTTGTACTTTTTTCGAAGCATCAGAAATAGACATTAAAGGTTTTACGAAATTATCATTGATATAAAACCCTGTTAAAAGGCTCATTACAATTCCGGCTAATAAAACAATAAGTCCGAACAAATTATCAAAAGGCATAAAAGGTCCGTGGGGCTTATAATGCATAGGAGGCAAAAGAACCAGTAGAGCAACCGTTTCTCCGTTTATATTTGTTAGATTTAAAGAATTGGGTTTAAAGTCAGCATTGTTTGGGATCCTGTCAACTCTGTTATGTTGTAAGTCATTAGGTGGAAATCCCTGAGAACTAAAGTTATCAGGTGGTGGCCCTTCAGGTATAGGACCACCGGGAGGAAACCCTTCAGGGTGGGGCCCTTGAAAATTTAAGGGGAATTTTTCCGGTAGTGGAGGAAAATGATTTGTAATTATGTCTTTATAAGAATTTTTTTCTATTTTGTTTCCATAATATATTTCTAAATCAAAGTGACCTAGAGGTCTAAGTTGGTTAATATCAACTTTTTTTATAATTTTAATTCCTTTGATTTTTGAATTTTCAAAAGGTAAAACACTGACGCCATATAGAACAGGTTTGGCTTGAGAGTTATCCTTTAAAACTTCGTAGTAAGAGGTTACTTTGTTTATATTTTTGTCATAAACCCATTCTATTTTATCTGCTTTGAAGATATTATTAAGTTGAGATAAAGACATTTTTTCAGGAGATACTCCACGTAGTTTCTCTAAAATATTGCCTTCTTGTATTTTTAAATACTGATTGGTATAGTTTTTTAATTGAATAATACTGATATTATTCATATGTTGCTCGTGCTGGTGCATCATACTTTCCATCTGATGATGAGTCCAAAAAAACATCAGTAAAAGTGGTATTACGGTTGTAATTAAGAATACCAAGAAAAAATATCTTGCAAATTTAAACATCTAACTCTTCTATTATTCCAATATATTTACAATTTAATATTACCATTCTCTTATTTTTAAAACTAGCCCTTGGGAGTCATTTTTTAATAAAAAAGGTGGGAGTATTCACTCCCACCTTTTTTTATTATCTACTAATTTTTAATCACATGAAGTGAAAAACTCTTTAAGGTTTTCTTTAAATTCCTTGTCTTTTGTTTTTGCAGAAATTTTATGTTTCCATCTTTCTCCATTTGCGGCTGCAATCATTTCTGCCAGTTTTTCAATATGTTCTCCTTTTTTCGCAATGATTTTTGCTTTAATTGATTCTTTCAAAACTTCTTTCCAGGCTTCATCGGCTATTTGTAAGAATTTCTCTGCACAGTGACAGCCTTCTTCAGAACCCTCATGTGTGTGGAATTTTTTGCCACAACCACAAGAGCAAGTTCCTTCTTGTTGATATCCATGTATATTTTCACCACATTGTTCTGTCATTTTATTTTCCTTTCTTTTATTTTTCATTATTAAATGAGTTTATTTTTCATAGTCGTAATGAAAAAATATTCATTTAATTGTTTCATAATCCAATATAATTTAACAATTACAAAATTTATTTACCTCCCCCACATTGGCTAATCCAAATGGAAAAAAATGGGGAAGTTCAACAGGAGACCACTGCATGTCTCTAAAAAGCTCATTTTTTAGACATGTGCATCAGTCTCAAAAGCTTTAGTTACATTTTTTAAAATAATAGCAACTTTTTTTTAATTTGGGTTTATAATAGAAGTGTAAAAAAGAAGGTTAAGATTTGGACGTTATTAAATTATATCCACAATACAGCATTACTCAGGAACGAAGACAAAAAGTAGCTCCTGTTTCTCCTGTTACCTATGAGCGTCGCGGTGGGATGGATAGACGTTCTGATGATAGAATAAAACTTGATACAACTCTTACAAAAGATATTTTTGAAATTAAGAGTAAAGTGGCTCAACTTGAAAAAAATCAACCGAAGATTGTCGAAAAAATTACTTTTGGCCAAAATATATCCAAAGCAGCACAAAATTCTATAAAAACGGATCAATTTATCAAGACAATAAAGCCAATTTTATCTGATACCACTAAAGAGATGGTCAAATCCAAGTCGAATGCGGGAACTTTAGCCGGATTGCTTAGCGTTGTGTTGGGTGGAACTTTGGCATCTGCCTTTTTTGGGGTTGCTGGAGTCGGGATTGCAATAGGCTTAGGTGCGTATTTTGGTGCCAAAATTTTAAAAAATGTCATTGTTTCTCATTTAAAAAATAAATGAGTCTTATTAAATAAAATTGATTACGACAATTTCTGGCATGCAATTAAATCTGACAGGTAAAATGCTAGTTCCGATACCTTTTGTGACAAACATTTGTTTGCCATTTTCGGTGATTAAGCCATTAGCGTATTTTTTGCCATAATCGGACGGCACAATTAATGGCCCGACAAAGGGAATACGAACCTGCCCGCCATGAGTGTGGCCAGCTAAGGTTAAATCAACTTTTTTTGTTAATTCTTGGTTCTCTTGTTTTGATATAAATGGAAAAACATCAGGGGAATGGGTTAATAAAATTGTGGGTGAAGACGTTTTATTTAAAGCTTTACCTAAATCAATGTATCTTGTGGATAAATCTTCGACCCCTGCGATATAAAGTTTTTTACCGTTTATATTTATAATTTTATTTTCATTTCCTAAAACGATAATGCCGTGTTTTTCAAGTTCGTGTCCTATTTTTTCGCCATCTTGCCACCAGTCATGATTGCCCAATACCGTATAAAATCCATATTTTGATTTCAACTTGGAAAGTTCTTTGGAAATTTCCTCTATCGGTAAAGTATTCTTTTCCTTTCTTCCAGAAACGAAATCTCCTGTACATAAAATTAAATCCGGATGTTGGTCGTTGATTTTATTGACGACTTTTATCAGGTTTTTTCTTTGATTGGGTTTAACGTGAAAATCTCCGACAAAAACCACTTTTAATCCTTTTAAATCTTTGTTTTTAACATTAAAACTGGTAATGGTAAGAATGTTGGGCTCAATAAAAAAAGTCCAAACTGCCAATAAAATTAGAATTACAATAAAATATTTATACATTAGTCTCCTTACATCGAGTTATTATAATATAAAAATATTGTTTTATTTATTGGGTAGTCTTACTTTAGCCAGGCAGGTAATGAAAGGAATGAGGGATTCTTCTATTATAAAAGTTGGATTGGTAAGATTATGAATTACAACAAAAAAATATCTGTTTTAATTATATTTTTGTCGTTGACGCTTTTAGGCGGAAAATCTTTTGCGGACGTAATACATAAAAATATGGTAGAAATTATTGATCATGGTGACAAAACAATGTATGAAGAGATGAAAAATAGTTTAACTACATACAAACAGTGGTGGAAAGCTCTTTCTGGCAGACAAAAAAAAATTATTCACTCGGTGGATAAGATAGAAAAAGAATATAAAAGTAATCACAATCATGTGCCGATTGAATTTACTGAAGCAAATGTAGTAGAAATAAGCAATCAGGTTGGTGTGGTGAATTCCTTGGATATAGAAGTTGTGGAGCAAAGGGTTAAACAGCATATATGCGATTACAATAATATTATAAAAGCAGAAGCATTAACCAAAAGTATTGATAAAACCAAGGCGATTATTAACGGAGTTTTTGATTGAGAATCTTAAATAGGCAATTATTTGTTAAAAAATGGTTTTAATAAATAAGAAGCATTAAATAAGGTTTTGACATGGAAATTAATAAGTTAGCTAATTTGTCACCAAATGAGTCGACAATAAAGCTCAACCAAGTATTTGACGAACCAGAAGTAGGACGAAAACAGCAAACTGAGTTTGTAAGTTCGCCTGCGTCTCAAGCATCAAGAGCGTACGCATCAGCACAAATAAGCAAATCTAAAAATATTAATTTTGAAGGGAAATATGACAAAATAGCCCAAACAATAATAGAAACAACCTGCCCTTCTAAAGTGCATTTGAGTTTTGAGGAAGTAACTTGTCTTCTGGAACGTATGGGGTATGAGGTAGAAAGTGGCAAAGGTTCTCATTGCACTGTTAATATACCAAATGCAAGACCTTTAACAATTGTAAGACCTCACGGCGACCATAAATCCGTTGACCCCGGGACAATAAAGGATTTAAAGGCACTACTTAGTAAATAAAATATTTGTATATGTTTTAAATAAGTGAAATAAAAGATTTTATGTGTATACCCTCGCTCCTTGCGACTCTGCCGACCAAAACGATTGAGTATCGTTTTGTGAGAGGGAGGGAGATTTTTCAGCATGAGACTCGAGTGCTAGAAAAATGAGTGAGGGGTCAAAAGCACAAACCTTGGATAACCCCTCACCCTGTTTTCTAACGCTCGCAGACTTCTGCTCGCATTGAAAACAGACCTCTCCCTCAAGGTGCGATGTAAGAAACGCATCTCTCTTCATTTTTCCTCCTTCTGTTTAGACGACTGTCGACTTGACATTAGTAGATTACTAGTTAGTGTTATAGTGTTATTATAGACTGCATTAATTGAGTGCGGGAGAGAGTTAATATGAAAATCGCATTGATATCACCTATCGCTTGGAGAACACCTCCAGTGCATTATGGCCCTTGGGAGAATATTGCCTCTCTGCTTGCAGAAGGTTTGGTTAAAAAAGGAATTGATGTTACGTTGTTCGCCACCGGTGACTCGCTAACCGCGGGAAAACTTTGTGCGGTATGCAAATGCGGATACGAAGAAGATAGCTCAATCGAGCCCAAAGTTTGGGAATGTCTTCATATATCAGAAGTCTTTGAGCATGCCGATGAGTTCGATTTAATCCACAATAATTTTGATTTTCTGCCACTTACTTACAGTGGGCTAATAAATACACCTGTTTTGACAACAATTCACGGGTTTTCATCTTCTAGAATTTTGCCCGTGTACGAAAAATACAACAACAAGACCCACTATGTTTCAATAAGTGATTCAGACCGATCTGAGAAACTTAATTACATTGCAACCGTCTATCATGGAATAAATCTTGATGAATTCACATTCAAAAAAGAAGTGGGCGATTACTTGTTGTTCTTTGGACGGATGCACCCTGATAAAGGAGCAAAAGAGGCCATCCAAATCGCTAAAGCTTTAGGTAAAAAATTAATAATGGCCGGAATAATCCAAGACCGAGATTATTTTGAGCAAGAAGTCTCTCCGCATTTTTCAAAAGATATTGTTTTCGTGGGAAGTGTCGGCCCGGAGAAGAGAAATGAATTATTAGGAAATGCGTATGCACTATTACACCCAATTTATTTTGCAGAACCTTTTGGGCTCTCGGTAGTTGAATCTATGGCTTGTGGAACTCCCGTAGTTGCTTTCAACAAAGGAAGTATGCCAGAATTGATTGAAGATGGAGTAAACGGATTTATTGTTCAAGATGTTCAAGAGGCAATTGGGGCATTAAAAAAAATACCGCATATAGATAGAAAATCTTGTAGAAAAATAGTAGAGCAAAAATTCAGCGTCGAAAGAATGGTTGAAGATTATATCAAGGTTTATCAAAAAATTATTAATGAAAAACAAGAAGAAAAATGTGAAATGCAAAAAGTGATATAATAGACTCCATCAACAATAGGAGAGCATATAAGTGAAAAACCAAAAAGAGCCAATAGTAACCAGATATAGAAAAAATCCTATCCTTACAAAGGACGATGTACCATATCAGGTTGCAACCGTCCACAATGCCGGGGTGACTAAATATAACGGTAAATATATCATGCTTTTTCGTTCTCATTTGCACAATGGAAGGTCAATAATTGGTATTGCCGAAAGTAAAGATGGCTATAAGTTTAAAGTCGAATCAAAACCATTTTTAACTCCCTCAAACGACACTGCTTTTGGTGAGTACGAAGAGTACGGGGTAGAGGATGTTCGCATAAGTCAAATCGATGAATATTTTTTACTCACTTATAGTGCTTATTCACGACACGGAGTGCGTATTGGGCTTGCAAAAACCAAGGATTTTAAAACGGTAGAGCGAATTTCTTTAATTACTCAATCCGATTTGAGAAACGTGGTTATTTTCCCTGAAAAAATCAATGGCCAATATGTAAGGTTAGACAGGCCACATTCTGAAATTTCAAAATGGTCTATTTGGATATCTTATTCTCCTGATTTAATATTAATAATGAAACCTGAAACTTACCACTGGGATGAAATGAAAATCGGCCCGGGGGCAACACCTATAAAAACCGATAAAGGTTGGTTAAATATTTATCATGGAGTTTTTGAAACTATGGCAGGTGCGGTTTATAGGCTTGGAGTGGCATTACACGATTTGAACGACCCTTCAATAATTTTGGGGGTTTCTGATGAATGGATTTTACAACCGGAAGATCCTTGGGAAGTTACGGGGTATGTTCCAAACGTGGTTTTCACCTGCGGTGCAGTTGAGGAAGAGGATGGGACGGTAAAAATTTACTGGGGCGGAGCCGACAGCGTTATGTGTGTTGGAACTGCAAAGATAAATGAGTTGGTTGAGTTGTGTCTTAAGAATCCGAGAAAACCGTTGTGAGGAAAAAATGCCAATTGCCTCTAGTGTCATGCTGAACTCATTTCAGGATGACCGCAGATTTTATGTATTATAACTTTGAATTGGAAGAAGTAGCAGGAGTATAGGAAGATGATAAAAGTCAAAAGAATAGATAAAAAATTTATGCCGGATTATTCACGGGTCATTGTGAAACCGCATATTCCAATAGAAGATAGCCGTGTAAAGCGAATTATAAAGAGTGTTTTGAATCTTCCTGAGGAAAAAGTAAAACAAATATTGGACAGGGTGGTTGCAAATTTTTCCAACCGACATAAAAATGTTTGGGACGCTTTTGATGCTAATTTTAATCAAATAAAAAGATTTATTCCTGAAAATACTCAGATGACCAACAACAGAAGAGCACTTTTGGGTGCTTATTTTTCTTGTGAATATTCTATTCAGGCAGCTGCGTTTTTTAATCCTTCGATTGTTCCTCACCCAGACCAAAGCGACTTGGCTGATGGAAGTTTGAGGTTTATTTTGAGCTTTCGTTCTGTGGGAGAAGGTCATATTTCATCCATCGAATTTAGAGGCGGGGTCGTGGATAAAAACTGTGAGTTTACTTTTGATAAGGTTACCCCTTATGCCGAAAGAGCAAACATTGCTAGCAATCCAATTTATGATAAAGCTACATTCTTTATGAAATTGGCCGAAATGCGGAAATTCAAAATGGAAAAAGAGGAAAGTATAATCACCAAACAGATTTATGAACTTTTGTCTGAAGAGTTCCTTCTTTTAGACTTAATTGCTGTGTTGCAGATGGTTATAGACCCAGATCATAAAGATATCGGCGAAAATATTATGTGGCTGGCCAAATCCAACTATGAATTGCAATTTAAGCTTGACCAAGAGTTGTCTGAAAAAATAATTTTCCCTGCTTCTTCAAATGACAGCAACGGTATTGAAGATGCAAGATTTGTCCGATTTGTTGATGATGATGGTTCGGTTACTTATTATGCTACTTACACAGCCTATAACGGACATAAAATCTTGCCTCAAATAATTGAAACTAAAGATTTTCTTACTTTCAAAATGATTACGTTGAACGGAGAATTCTCAAAAAACAAAGGGATGGCACTTTTCCCGAGAAAAATTAACGGCAAATATATGATGGTGTCTCGTGTTGACGGAGAAAATTTATATCTGATGACCTCAGATAACCTCCACTTCTGGCATAACGCTGAACTTTTAAAACAGCCTGAAAGCTTCTGGGAAATGGTTCAGATAGGTAATTGTGGCTCGCCTATTGAAACAGACAAGGGTTGGATTCTTCTTACCCATGGTGTGGGACCAATGAGGGAGTACTCCATTGGAGTTATCCTGTTGGATATTGAAAATCCTAGTAAAATAATAGGTAATATAAGGGAACCATTGCTTACATGTACTGCATGTGAGCGTGAAGGATATGTACCGAATGTGGTTTATTCTTGTGGAGCAATAATCCACAATGACAACTTAATTTTACCGTATGCAATGTCTGACACCTGCTCAGGGATTGTAACTATATCAATGACTGAATTATTCAATAATATTCAAGAAGAAAAGCGAAGGGGACCCAAAAACTATGTTAAATCCACGTAAACACGAAAATGTCGGAAAAATCGCGGTTATAGGAAATTATTTACCAAGACAATGTGGTATCGCCACTTTTACCACAGATGTAAGCCAATCAATTGCAAGGGAGTTAAAAACAGAGAAAAATTTAATAAATGTTGCTATGGATGATACCCCTCAAGGGTATAACTATTCCCCTCAAGTAAAATTCAGAGTAAGACAAAACGTTCAATCCGACTATTTTTGGGCAGCTGACTACTTAAATGCAAATCAATACGATGCCGCTATTGTCCAACACGAGTATGGCATTTATGGTGGAGAAGATGGTTCTCACATTTTACATATGATTCAATTTTTAAAAATGCCGGTCATCACTAATTTACATACCGTGCTTGAACATCCAACAGATGGCCAGCGAAAAGTAATGAAAGGCTTGGCAAAATATTCAGATCGCTTGATTGTAATGAGTAAAAAAGCCATTGATATACTTACAAATGTTTACGGTATA
>Ga0302285_10001164_pt1 | contig 14474 bp, 11 predicted proteins | sample III_Fen_E2_2_FD_200455 | JGI IMG/M metagenome (GOLD analysis project Ga0302285, IMG submission 200455) | Peat permafrost microbial communities from Stordalen Mire near Abisko, Sweden - III_Fen_E2_2 | ecosystem: Environmental > Terrestrial > Soil > Wetlands > Permafrost | place: Sweden: Abisko... | reverse complement strand
ATGCATAATTTTTTGCTTTTCGGGCAAATGTAAGTCAATTCAAATCAAAAAATCAAAGAGCTCATTTATTGTATTGCATTACACATATATACAAGTTAAAGTTAAAAGTAAACGCAACACTACTATTTCATAATTGTAAATCTTTAATTGCTTTGTAATTCCCTACTATATTTTGGATTTTCGGATTCTTCCATGTATCGTTTTGTTCGTATTTAGGCATAAAAAAAGCGTGGGACAATAAATTATCCACGCCCTGAGGCTCTGGCGGAGCCCTGTACACAAATAAGATAAAGCCCACGCTCAATCGAGCATAGGCATTTACTAACTTATTCTTGTGTACTCAAATTTAATCGCCAGATTTCAGGAGTCAGAATAATAGCTAATGCTATGATAATATGTAATGCAATTGTCTCTACAATTGACGAAGTATTTTAAAGAAGTACAAATATATGAATAATTTTACAATTGAGAATAGTTCTTATTCGCAAAATTATTCATTTGCATGTCATAATCAATGGGTGTGTTTATGTCTGGTTAATTATTACATATATTAGCAGTTCTAGCGTTATATGGAGTAACTTTACATTTAAACTTATTTTCTATCGCTCTTATTTGTTTTAAATCATTGTCAGAATATACACAATATAAATGCTCCAGAGCATGTCTGGCATTTTACGCTCACCCTTAGCCACAATCTTTATAGCATCTATTATATGAGCGTCATATTCTTCAAAGTTAAAACCAGAAACAACCAATGCACAAAGCTAGTGTTAGCAGCTGGCTTTTGTTTTTACCGTATAAATTTCATTGCTTCTTTGTATCTTTTATCACTTGCTAAGTCCTCAAGAGAACGATAAGGAAATCCTAAGATTAAGTCTAAAACTCTATTAATATGAGGGTCTTTAGTTTTCGATTTGAAGAAGTTCGTCAAAGTTCGAAGTCTTCTATCCGGTTTTACGTAATTAAAATCAGTTACAAATTCAGGGTCAGTAAAGAGTTCCAGAAAATCTTTGACTTCAGTAATAGTAAATGACTCGATAAATTTTTGATAGTAAAGCATTGCACTTTCATCAACGCCTTCTTTGTATCCTTTACCATTTCCAACATAACAAATACATACTACTTTCACAAATAGTTTCCTTACAGCGCTTGGAATACCTGCCGCTGGTATTGATTCACTAATTGATTTCGCATGAGAATATTCGTTATAAAAATTATACCATTCAAAATGAACTGTTTTTAGATTTTGTAGTTTTTCTAATAATTCAGCTGCTAAACTATCTTCATCTTTATATTGTAGACCATTAACCGTTTCGAGAAATTTCTGAACGAAGTTTTTTCGTTCAACATCACCATTCTTTCTATATATACCAAATTTTGAGCCTATTGTATATTTTATATCTTCTGTAATACTTTCCCAAATGTGTGGAGTCAGTCTATCAATATTTTTCCTAGTTTGATTATCAGTTCTGACATCTGTATATACACCAAAAATTGATAGTAGAAAGTCATCAAGCCTTTCTTGAGGTTGTCTAGTCAAATCTTGCCCAATTACAGGAAAGTCCTCTATTGGGATTATATTTGTTCTAAGATTCTCGAAGAGTTGTTTTAAAATTATTACTGAATGGTCTGGTTTGGCAATTATTGCATACTTAATGCAGTTTTCAAGAATACTCAGCATTTCAATTCCTGATACGGAATTCTCATTTGGGTGAGCTGCACTTGCATGATTCCTTAGGTAATTTACACTTTCTAATCTTTTATAGTTTATATCACTAACAAGACCAATTCTTCTACATATTTCTAATAAATCATGGTCTCCAATCGCTTCTAAGTCTTCTGCATAATTTAAATTCTTGTATTTGTTATTTATTGTTTGAGCAACATTTAAAAAATATGGCAAATCAAAACTACAGACAAGTCTTTGTAATGCTTTAATTGTCTCGTCCCAAAGGAAATTTAGTGCTCCGTCAAAAAGCCCTACTGAAACAGCAACGGTGAACTTTGATAAATAAGTGGATTTTTCTCTTTCTTCTAAAGGTAGTATTTCGATTACACTTTCTAATGCAAAGATTATTTTACGTCTCTCTTCAATTGGAGATAAAATATTTTCAGTCGGGAGTCCTATGTGATTTAATAAATTTGCAAGTGGTTCATTAAATGCTGCGATTGAAGTCTCAATTTGTTGAGGTGTCGAATCCTCAGGAATGAGAATTATTTGTCCGGTTTTCACTTCTCTTTTTTCCATATAGTTGATTTTAAATATCTTTTAAGCTTGCTTCTAATGCCCGAGCGTGGGTTAGTAGCTGTTTTTTAGTCTTCTTTCTTTTTCTTCACGATAAAGAAACCCTAAATCCCTTCTTAATTGTTTTCTGAAATTTCTAGTTAAATTACTAATTTTCCCAATTTGTTCTTCAGAATGTAGTCCATTATTTGCAGGTTTCTTCATTAACGAATCTCGCAAGCTAAAAAAGCTGTCTCTTGTTTCAACAGAAATTATCAAATTTACAACACCTTTTTTCCAATTAATTAATTCCTCTAATGCTTTCTCAATTTCGTCCGCTTTATAGATTCCTCCTTTCTCTTTATAAATTCTATCAGTAATATCATATGCTTTGGGATAATGCTCAAGCCTTAAATCATATAATTTTGTTGTCAAGCCTCTATTTATATTGTCGTTAAATTGTTTCTTTTGGTAATTTTGATTCTTGAAAAACTGAAACAAAGTAATCAAAGAAATAATAATTGCTGTAAATGACGCAATTATTGAAGGTGTGAAAAATGCAGTCATATTATTTTAGGACTTTATTAATGTTTAAAAATAATTGTTTCCAGTTTTTAATTTCATTAACAGTTAAACTAGTTGCTTTGTTGTTTTTAGTCCATCTAATATAGGCTTTTGCTAACTTATATTTAGAAAAGTCTGGTATTTCATTCATAAAAATATCTACTATAGGTCTATTGGGTTGAGTATCACAAATAGATTTCAAATCTTTGCTAAATTCAGACTTAACGATAGTAATTAATGTTTCTCTTAGTAGGTCTTCTATTTCTGCCTTTGCTATATTCTGACAAAAATCTTTTGTTCTTAATATATTCTTATTACCTAATGTGTGAACAAGATTATCTTGCTGTGCAGCTTGGTCTCCTGCTGCATCAGAATCTAACAAAGCTGCAACTTTAAGGTTATGAGCAAAAAGAATTGTTGCATAATAAACTACTTTGCCTGCTGAATTGGCAAAAACTAATGCAATTTTATCATTTAGACTTTCAATCTTTTCATCTCGTAATAACTGAGCAGTTGCATCTAAGTACCAATAATCGGTAAGACCTTCCAAAATAAGGTTTTGTTGTTGAGAAAATAAACTTTGAGCGAGGTCATAACCTAATGCTTCTTGAAGTGGTAATAAGCCTGCTGGGTCACTCGAAGATATTGTTGTATGCACTTTTGTTCCCTCTTTACGGTTCTTCAGCTCAACCACCTTAACAATATCTAATTCATCTGGACCTACGAGAAAGGGAGAATGAGTCGTGTAAATGGTCTGATTTTTTTGTGCGAGTCGAGTTATTGTACCCCTAAAGTCTCTTTGTTTTAATCCATGTAAACTCATACCCGGTTCATCTAATAATAATATTGCATTTTTATGTTTATCCATAGCTTCTGCAAAGAATACAATAAAGAACGAAACAAGCCATTGAAAACCTTCAGAACGTTGGTCTAGCTCAATATCAACACCCAAATCATCTTCGACAACAACCTTTAAGTATTGACCATCTGCTGTAACTTTCAGTTTATCTGCTTCAGGTCTTTCCGGATTAGGCATCCAAACAGTTCGTATTTCCTCTGAAAGTCTAACGCTAGCGGCATTCAGTTGGTAACTTCGACTATCAAGCTTATCTTTATAAAGCTTTAAAGCATCTCTATCATTACTATTTGGACTTGGAGTATTACCTAAATTAGCAAGTTCACGAGCTGTAAAACCTAATAGCTTCAACAAACAAAGATTGCCGTAATCATAGTAGTCGTCATCTAATAAATTTTTTTCCATTCTTTGAGCTAAATGCTCAAGGTGTACTGATGGTTTAACTTTAAAATAATTATTAAATAAAATAAATACAGGGGTTCTCTTATCTAATATGGATAAAACTGCATCGAACTTTTTATTGAATTCAATTTGTTCAATAAGTTTAGCATAACGGGGCTCTTCTTTTTCATTTCCTTCTTCAATTAATGTAAAATATTTTTCAAGTTGAGACTTTAACTTAATGGCATTTTCTCCACTGATTAATGTCAAATCTATCCAAGTTTCAGTAATTGCTTTTAGAACTATATTTGGAACTTTTGTTGTTTCTTCTGGATTTTCTAATAAATACTGCTTATCTAGATGAGCAATTAATCTTACAAGGTCATTTTTAATGTCTTTAAAATAAATTTTTGAAGGTGCATTTTCAAGACTATGAAAGCCTTTATTGTTTATGTTTCTATGAAGTTTATAAGTGCACTTTCTAAATTCTTCAGGTAATAATTCTTTGTCATCATCATCAAGTGTGAAATATCCAGTAACGACAGTAACATTTTCAGGTAATATTTTATTTGTAGATATATCATTATATTGCGAACGAGGATAATCTCTAAGCACTTCAAAACCTGCTATTTCTTCAGGCTTGTTTAATTGTTGAAGGGCTTTTAATATAACAGTTTTTCCAGCTTCGTTAGGTCCAACTAAAATAGTTTTTAAATCTTCAATTTCAAATAGTCCTGTATCAATAACACTTCTGTAATTTTGAACTCTAGCTTTGTGTAATTTCATAATACTTATTATTATTTTGTTGTTGTTATTGTAAAAAGAACAAAGTAAGTGAATATAATTGGTTGAAACAAAAAATGAGTTATTTTTTTTATTAGAAATAAAAAATAATCACTTAGTACAAAAGTGGATATTATCAAAAAGGTATACATCTCTGATTACATGGATTTTAAGCTTGAATTGGTATTTTATTGGTATTTTCTTCTTTTCAAAATATTCATTTACATATTAATTACATTGAGATTGAATATTATTTTGATGAAACGATTGATAGTATGTTATTATTCCTTCTTTAAAACATGATACATAAAAGAATAGATATTTTAACTGTAATATCATGATTAACAACTCTTTAAAAATTCTGAAAAAAAATTTTAAAAATTATATATCAATTACCATTGAGTACTTTTTTTGCATCTGTTAATCTGTTAATATTCAGCGGATTACAGAAATTTAAATTCAGACCCCCTACCTACCTCACATAGTAGCCCTCCCTTCTCAGGGGAGACTACCATAGGGAGTGGGGGTTTTAAATGTCACAGTATTTCAAAGAACTTTCTTAAAAATATAATATTTGATATTATCAATCTTATTATATATTGTTTTCAACTTGTTGATATTATCAATTTTATTATATATTATTTTACATCTTATTGATATTATTAATTTTATATATATTATTCACCTTATGTTTTATATTATTAATCTTATATTAGCCTACATTGTAGAAAGCACTCTACCCCACATTTTCCGTAGCGCAACTAACATGTATACTATCATTTAAGAATCTGATTTACTTTCAATATTATTGATATAATTTTCAAGTATTTTATCAGCCTTTTTTTCATTAATTACTTGTTTCTTTTTAGCGATTATCTTACTTTTTTTCACTTCAACAATTAACTCAACGGGAGCTAATTTGTATGAAATGTATAGACCACGACTATTTAAGGAATATATACTCAAATGCCATTTTTGTTCAAGTTTTTCAAGTAGTCTTTTCATATATCTTGAATCTTCAATTTTAGATAGCTCCAATTTTGTTTTTTCAGAAATGTCCTCGTATTTGGTATAGCCAAACATCAGAGAAAACACCTCTCTATATCTAGTTTTTTTATACGCCTTATTGCCAATTACAGCTTTGGTAGCAGAATATGCTCTAAATTCGAGGTTAAGTTCATCTTTAGAAGTTCTAAGGTAATTTATAAATACTTCCAAGCTCACACCACATCGAACACTCTTAACATTTTCTTCGTAAAGCTTCTTTGAATGAACAAACAAATCAAATTCAGCTCCAGAAAGTCCCAATCTTACTGATAAGGTATCAAAGTAAGACCTATCACCGTTGTTCAATACCATTGATTCAAATAAACAGAATTGCAATGCCTGTTCAAGAACAGCTTCCAAATCCCGCTTTCTTAAAAAGGAAACTGGGAAATTTAGGTATTTTATTTCTTTCATTTTGTTGTTAATAATTGATGTCGTTTACACAAACTAAAAATTCCTTATAATCAATGCAATAGGGTCTAAATTCATTAACAGTGAAGTAATGAAATATAAGTTTTGCTCTGTTTCCCTTTTCAATAAATTCTAAGTCTGGAACATCTACTAAGACAGCTAGTATTTCAGAGTTGTAAAACACTATTAATGCACTGTTTATAGGTTTTATGTCATAGCCATTGTACCTTTCGTAAAGTTTCGTAAGGTCTGCATGGCTTATATTTGCATCGACAAGACATTCACGCATATCAATATAATCATAAAGCACTTTTTCAAGGTCATTATTGTTAAGTACTGGTAAAGAAGTTACTTTACCCATGTAAATACCTTCTAATGTTACTATTAGCTCGTTTTTTCCATTTGTTTGATACTGGTAATCAGCACCGTCAATGTTCTTTCTCATGATTTTTATATTTTGGTTTATAATAAGTTCTTTTTAAAGTGTCCTCCCGACCTTCACAGGCAGGGAGGACAAAAACAATTAAACAATAATTAATAAAGGAGATTATCAATCATTTTCTCTTTTTGATAATAAAGCTTTTATGTCGCTTTTCAAATATTTTCTTTTTCCACCAACCTCTATTGGTGTCAAATAGCCTCTCTTAGCATATCTCCATAGTGTGACTTTCGTAACTCCAATCATCTCTGCAACTTCTTCAGCAGTCAAATAAGCCTCCATTTTATCGCTTATAACAGATTGTTCCAATTCTCTGCGAGTTTCTGTTATTGCACAATTAATAACCTCCATCAAATCGCTGGCGGAAATTGTGAGTGATACGTTTGCTCCACTATTTATGATATCTTGAATGTTCATTTTTAATCAGTTTATATCAATATACTAGTTGTTACTAAAATTTATTACAAAAGCTCTTAGTTATTTTGCGTTCTAATTACGTTTGTAAAAGTACTGTGATATAATTACTTATGAAATTCAACTGACACATATTATTTTTCAATTTTAGAGAATTATTTGTAGAATAAATTCTATTTATCTACTTTTACACTTGAAAAAATTCCACAGTTATTATTTTCGTATCTTGATTTTTCAACCATTTCTTCAAAATCCACATAATCAAACTATTACTTCTAATTTGCACTATGAGTGAAAATCTAAGGAAAAACGGACCAGAGCCATCTAAAGAAAACAAAGAATTTCTTTTCGGGTTATTATATCAATACGACAACGAATCTTTGCATAACTTCATAGCATCTAATTTCAACTCTATCAATATATCTATTAGAAAACATAAAGTATATGAGTGGATTCATTCTATAAAATGGTTACTTTTCAGATTTGATAATTATGACACGGTAGATTTCCATAATAGTTTTTGTATTGAGCATTTCCACGATGAGGTGGATGAAGGCGATTTTGAATGCTTGGATAATGTGTTGAATTTTTTTGAAAATTTACAAGATTATCAAGACCTTCAATTAGTAGGTAAAGAAGCTTACAATGAAGTTGAGATGGAAAAAGATGCGGCTGTGCATTATACTTATTTCGAGAAATACCCTATTTTTTCTAAATATAGCCCAAAAGAGCAACGCCATATATTAGAAGTATATGAATGGCATAAAATTGAAGAAGAAAATTTTTTTAATTCTGACACAATTAAAATACTAAATCTTTCGGCAAGTACTAATATCCAGAAGATATTGTCAAGTGAACTAAATAGGAGAGAAAATCTAGCTATAATAGATGAAGTTTGTAATAAATTTATTCAAATAAATGAAGCTAACCCAAATAAATTTAGCGAACATGATACAATAACCGACTTACTAAATATTCAAATTAAAATGGATGGAAATATGAACTTGTTAGCATATTATCTTCAATATATATGTCTATCGCTTGGTACGTCAATTCCAAATAATCTAAATAGTTTTGGAGTTAGTAAGGTTTCTGGTAAACAAGCTGACATTATGCAACGTCTATTATGTTCTGTAACAAATAAAAAATGGGATACAACGTATGTAAAAGGTAATTCCTATTACAAAGCAGTAAATAATATGTTTAAAATTGACAAAGATATTAGTGAAGATAAGATAATCATCTTAAAGCATTTGGAGAAGGTTCGTGAAATGCTAACCATTGGGGGTTTTAAGGATGCAATAATGATTTTAGATGAAGACTATGAGAAAATTAAGGCATACAAATAATTAAATAGTAATATGCAGTTAGACAAAATGCCAATAATACTTGTTTCCAAATAAACTCACATTTACTTATTCGATTAGCTTTAACAAATCTTTTTTCATTTCATTGTCAACCTCAGAGTAACGTCCAAAAGCTTTACTATTCGGGGCGTGACCACTTAGACTTGAAACAGCCCTCTGGTCTTTTGTCATTCTATATAAATTTCCAACAAATGTTCTTCGGGCTAAATGACTAGAAGCTATTTCGTCAAGTGGTTTTTTTTCTTCTTCACTGGTGGTTGGATTTATAACTGTTACCAATCTCTGCAATTTTGCTTCAGTGAAAATCGCTTTAATTGCCTTATTGTATTTTTGCATACTAATGAAAGGAAATAGCCTATTACCTTCAATCATAGAATATTTTTGAACTATCTCATTTGCCTGATTGGAAAGAGGTACTTTAATGGTCTGAGGATTTTCATCTTTGGTTTTCTTTTGAATGTACTCTACTACATCGTTTATAACACTTGTTTTCTTTAGGCTGTATAAGTCACCGATTCTGCAACCGGTCCAACATTGAAAGATAAATATATCACGTTGAACAGCAAGATGTGATTTGCTGGAAAGGTCTAATTCTGCAATAGTATTTCTCTCCTCAACAGTCAAGTAGTAAGGCGTTCCATATATACATTCATCAATCTCGAATTTGTCAAATGGGTCTTTCAATAACAAACCTTCTGACATAGCCCAGAGAATAAATGTTCTAATTTTAGTAAAAATTCCCGAAATTGTATTTCTCCCTCTTGCCTCTGGCTTCCGTGATTCCGGGAAAAGTTCATAAATGTCTTTGTGCTTCTCGTATGATTCATGTTCTGACTTCAAGAATTCTTCTAACTCTCTGAATAAGTCAGGTGCTAAGGTCTTAAATGAAAGCTCGAAAGGTTTATTTTTGTTTTTTTTAATAGCCTCAAATCTTTGAAGCGCACGCTTTACAACCTTGTAGTTGTTTTTTCTAACCTCCGACACTTTATGTTTAGAAAGAAACTCATCAAAGTAATCAAAAAAGGTTTTTTCCTTTTCAACTAAGCTGTATTTCTCTGGATTAAGTTGTTTGTCAACTTCTAACTCAAATCCTTTTGAAGTAAGTTGCTCTTTGTCGTCTGTCACGTTGTAAGCAGTCAATAGCACATCCTTTAGCAAATTTATTGTTCTGTTGAAATCAGCTCGTTCCAATGCTCCAATAATAACTTTTGCTTTGTACTGCTCCTTCTTGCTATCCCAGTGTTCGGGGTTGATGTCAATGTCAGATGTCCAGTATAACATACTATTACCTCGACCTCTTGATATATAGAAACGTACCTTGGTTGTTGGTTTACCTTTAGTTGGTTTGATAAATGCCTTGATTGTTGCCATAAGTGAGGTTCTATTTTGTGCAAAGATAGTGAATTTCCAAACATCTAGCAAGGACTTTTCTGTAATTTCCAAACATTTTCCAAACATAACTGTAATATAACTTAGTGATAAGAAATAGAAACATTACATTGTTTTGATTATTATATTCTGTATATCAGTATTATAAATGACTTGTATGAAAGAGTATAATTACAAACAATTTCAACACATTTCAATTTTCAGACCCCGCTTCGGGTACGTTTTTAAAAGTCCCTTAGAAATCAATTGATTTCTAAGGGACTTTTTCGTTATTATTATTACGAGTTTAATATAAGAAAAGAGAAAAATCGTAGATATTGTAACTATTTAGTCCGCATAAGGCCGTTGAATTAAAAAAATAGAGGGAAATGATCAAGTAATTGAGAATTTTGATTGTTGAATCAACATTTTTTGTAGTTTTGTAAGTAATTTCTTTTAAGAAATTTGAATTGAAATAAAGATAACTTATGGAAACAGTAGATTCGTATCAAAAAAAAAGGAATTCAATGCTTTGTCCAATGCTAAAACTTTTTTTCGTTGGATTCGCTAGCATTACAATATTAACGAGTTGCTCTCAATATCAATGTGTTTATATTAATAGCAATCTGCCTAAGAGTGAAAGTAAAGAATTTGTAAATGAAACAGATTCTTTTTTGATCAAATATTCCTTTGCAAGAGAAAATTTCGGTGTTGAAATTACAATTCTCAATAAGTTAGAAAAGCCTGTTTATATTGATTGGGGCAGAACAACTTTGATAGTAAATGGGATACAAGAGGATGGTTCTTTCTATAATAATCAACAAATTACCTCTATAGCTCCAAAGTCGTATGCTTCGTTTTCGAGTAATACTTTAATTGCTCAGTTTATTGACACCGCGCCAGTGGATTCCTTGGGAAACAAAGATAAAAGCAAGAAAGATAAGAGTAAAATTCATTTATACGATGAAAATAACAGTCCTGTCTATTTTAGAAACATATTATCATTAACCACCCATGAGAACTTGTCATCACCAATCTTTTTTGATGACTCTTTCTGGGTTTCCGAGATTTTTCGGACAACGGATAGCTCGTCGCAAACTGTAAATGGTCCCGCTAACCAATTCTATATACGCAAAAATACTGGTTTTGGAATGTTTATGGGTTGGACTGCTGCTATTAGCGGACTTATTGTGTGGGGTCTATCGAGCGAAGGGCGGTGAAATATTGCCCACCCGACACGTGGGGCAACATAACCTATTTTCTTTTCGGCTTACTATTTCCTCTGTTTTTATAAGTTGTCGAAGTCGGCTTGATGTTCTTGGCTGAGCCACTCTTTTTTCCATTGGCATTACTGGATTGACTTCTAAGTTCTCTCGATTTTGGGTTTAAACCTGCTGAACGATCGGGTCTTTTTGTTGGGACTGACTTAGGAGCGCGTTGAGCGGTTGCACTTTCTTGTTTTGGAGGTTTTGTATCTTGACTTTTTGTTTTTTTTCCCGAAGTTTCCTGAGTGGATGACGAATTGGCTATGGCTGCCATGATTTGCTCCATTTCTTCGGGTTGCAGTTGTCGCCATTCGCCTACCGGTATACCTTTCACACTTATATTCATAATGCGTACACGCTCCAGTTTGATGACTTCGTACTCGAAGTACTCACACATCCGTCGGATTTGCCGGTTTAGCCCTTGTATTAGCACCAGGCGAAACGAAAAGGTGGACTCCTTTGTAACCTTACATTTCTTAGTCATTTCACCCAAGATTGGAACACCCGCACCCATTTTCTGGATAAACTCATCGGTAATAGGTTTGTTGACGGTGACCAGATATTCTTTTTCGTGATTATTTCCGGCCCGAAGAATCTTATTGACAATGTCTCCGTTGTTGGTCATAAAGATCAAGCCCTGCGACTCCTTGTCGAGCCTACCGATGGGGAAAATGCGTTCGTGGTAGCCTATGTAATCGACGATGGAATCTTTCACTCCAATTTCGGTGGTACTGATAATGCCTACTGGTTTATTAAAGGCCAGAAACACAAAGTCGGTTCCGGTTTTTGCTTCTATGGGGTTACCATTGAGCAATACTTTGTCTCTGGCTGTAACCTGATCGCCCACGCTGGCTCTGCGCCCATTGACGAAAACGTGGCCTTGTTCGATGTATTTGTCGGCTTCACGACGCGAACAAACTCCGCTGTCGCTGATAAACTTATTGAGACGAATGAAAGTATTCAATGTCGGATTTTTTTAAGTTGTGGCTATAATATAAATCAGAAAACTTTTGTAAATGCGGTACTGAATAATTGATCAGCGCGAAAGTACCTAAGTGTATAAATTTTTCTTCAGATAAATATTCGGGGAGTAACTAGGGCTTTAATATGTCCAACAACTCGCTTGTTATCATAGCTGTTGCTCCCCATATTTCAATGCTTTTAATGTCAAAGTATGGTGCTTTGATCGTTTGTCCGGATGTTCCCGAACTAAATTCTTTTTCAAAGATACGGTTTTCTGAGTAAAAATCAGCCAAATCTATTTCAACTACAGATTGAATTTCCCTCGGATCAAGCTTATATGTTGGTTGACCGGTGCAATATCCGACGAAAGGTTTCACTATAAAATTGCTTGGTGGTATAAACAGGTCGGAGAGTTGCCCGATCAGTTCTATTTCATCGGATTTGATCCCTACTTCTTCGAATGTTTCCCGCAGTGCTGTTTCTTCAAAATTTTGATCCGCTTTCTCTTTTTTTCCGCCAGGGAAAGCAATTTGACCGCTGTGTATGCCATCGTACTCGCTACGTTTAATAAATACCGTATGGAGTTGATTGTCGACAGGGTATAACAGAACCATTACAGCACTTTGTCTGGCCGCAAGGAGATAATTCTGTTTCTCCAGCAGTTCCTTGGCCCGGTTTGGTGGTGCCATCTTCAGATGTGAAGCTGTACCTGGTAATGGTTGTTGGAATTTGGATTTTAGTTCGTCAATACTTAGGTTCATTCTTAAAAATAGCAGTATAAATTAGATTCTTTGCAGTTTCCTGAATTGTTTAAATATTTTCTTCTGCAATTTTATTGGAAAACAAGCTTTGTCTAAATAGAGAAAACTGAATATCGTAGAGTAAGTGTTTTTGAAATTTTCAGAAACACTAAAACTGCCGTCGGGAAGGTTCTGAAAATTTCAGAAGGACCAAAACGGTCGTCGGGAAACTTTTGAAATTTTCAGAAAGACCAAAACAACCGTCGAGAAGGTTCTGAAAATTTCAGAAGGGCAAAAACAGTCGTCGCGAAGCTTTTGAAAATTTCAGAAACACCAAAACGATCGTTTGTTTTGATGTTTCTGAAATTTTCAGATGATTCAACTAGCTGTTTATTGGCAAATCACGCAACCTTCGCATTTGGATAATTCTCCGCGCAGGCGTTTTTCTACCAACATTTTTATTCTGTCTTGCAATGCCGGAATGCGGATGAATTCAATCACGTCGTTGGTGAAAGCAAACATCAGCAGCAAGCGTGCTTCGGGTTCCGAAATTCCGCGCGACTGCATATAGAATTTAGCCGTTTCGTCCAATGACCCGATAGTAGCTCCATGCGAACATTTTACATCGTCGGCATAAATCTCCAGTTGCGGTTTAGTACGCATCTTAGCCGTTTTGTTCAGCAAGATATTCCGGTTTGTCTGGAATGCAGTAGTTTTCTGTGCATCTTTTGCGACCAATAATTTTCCGGTAAACCCACCTTTTGCAAAATCATCCAACACATATTTAAATAGCTCATGACTATTGCAATTTGGTTTGTTATGAATAATGGAGGTAAAGTTATCTACCTGCTGGTTTTTATCCCCAATCACCATGCCGCAAAGCTGTGTTTCGCAATGTTCTCCATCCAGGTCTATTTCAACCGTGTTACGTGTCAAGCCGTTATGCAAGGTAATTACATTGGCTATCACATTTGACGATGCATGCTGATCGATCAGCAGCGTGGATAGATTGGTGGTTTTGGTATGTGTATTTTCGAGTTTGTAATGTTCGTAAGTGGCATGTTCGCCCACAAACACTTCGGTAACGCGATTGGATAAGAAACGAACTTCATCTACTGTGTGGTCGCATACCAGTAGTTGCGCTTTGGCACCTTCTTCCAAAATAATGAGGTTATGACTATTTGCCATAAAATCAACATCTGAACGCATAATGTTTACGAGCTGCACAGGTTTAGTCAGTTGTACATTTTTTGGTACATACATAAAAAATCCATCCTGAGCAAAAGCTCCGTTGAAAGCAACCAGTCCATCTTTTTTGGAAGTGCTTAGCTTGCCATAATATTCTTTTAATAATTCCGGACGCGTTTCAGCAATCTCTTTCAGACTACCAATAATTACTCCTTCGGGCAGTTTTAATGCTTTTGCATCCATGGTTGGATAAAACGCATCGTTCACCACAAAGAAAAGGTAAGATTGGATGCCCGGCACATCACATTTAAACACATCATACGGATTTACCGGAATAGGAATGCGATTAATGTTTAAGCCATAATCAATAGCAAGAGCCGCTTTAAGGTCGGAGTATTTATAGTCTTCCAACGCTGTTGTAGGAAATCGCAACTCTTCGAACAGCGCAAATGATGCGTCGCGGG
>Ga0302285_10001161_pt1 | contig 14481 bp, 5 predicted proteins | sample III_Fen_E2_2_FD_200455 | JGI IMG/M metagenome (GOLD analysis project Ga0302285, IMG submission 200455) | Peat permafrost microbial communities from Stordalen Mire near Abisko, Sweden - III_Fen_E2_2 | ecosystem: Environmental > Terrestrial > Soil > Wetlands > Permafrost | place: Sweden: Abisko... | reverse complement strand
TGTTTTTGTACCATTTTAAAGCCTTTCCATCTCACTAAAGCATTACAGGAAAAAACAATCTCAAAGTATTTTCCTTTTTAAACATCATTGAGTATCAAAATGCTTTTTGTGCTATTGTTGACTGCTCTGCTTTGTAGCATTACAAATTCTGTTCAAAACCGAGAAAAATGAGCTTGAATCGATAAATAAATAAAAAATAAACAAATTAATTCCTTAAAGAATCATTAATACTTCTTTTCCTCTTCCTTTAAACCAATCCACATCTTAACTGAAATGCAAAAGACACATCTAATCTCGATTGCTTTTTTTCTTCTCTTGGTCATAGGGAGTGCCTGCGGTGAATCTGAAAATAATAACCTCCGTCTGAACAAAAACCCAAATCGAATCCTAAGTGACTTACGAGGTGGTTAATTGACTTGGATCATTATTGCATCTATTGGAGCTGCAGTCTAGATTTTGGTGGTTATCTTCTATTCAGCTAAATTCTGGACTAAATACGTCCCAGGATAATTCACACCAGGACATCCCTTGTATATTAAACCTGATGGTGAAAAATGAGCATTTCCCTAGATAGGAGAGAGGGAGAGCACAATCTCAAGGACAATAAATTCATGTTGATTTATTTTAATTGTTTGTAATAAAAAATTGAATGAATAATGACTTAAAATAACATTAAAGCTTTCATAAAAAAGTGAGAGATTTCTTGTGTTTTCCTATTATTTTTTCATTGTGTATATTTTCTCATTCAGTTACTCACCTTTCATGTGCTTTCTTTTTTTAATTAAAAAAAAAGTTAAAGAAAATACTCCAAAAGATTGATGGCAACTGAGAAATCCAATGAGGATTAGCTGCTCAATAATAATGATAAAAATATTCCAAAAAGATGAAAACAGTGAGGAGCGAGGGGAGAAGTGAAGGAGGAAAGACACAACAGCAGAATATGAGATAACTGGGTTGTTGTATAAATGCAAGGACAATGAGGATTAATTGTGTTACTTTAATAAAAAGGCTTTTCCCTTTCTCTCTCCTTCCCAACCAGAATCCCATATAAACGTAGGTGAAATTAGTAGACAACAAAGCTTTGTGAATTTAATCAACAAAAAAGATTAAAAGAAATTTTTTAATTTTCTTTAAGAATTACATATGATTAATACAATAATGCAGTTTAGAATACTCCCTTCAATCAACAGAAGCTATCATTAACAAATCATATTTTCTATTACCTAAATACTCATAAATTTTATGGATATGCCATTTTTAAAGAAGAATAATAAACAAATTCAAGGTTTATGAGTTTAACCTCTCTCCCCTCAATTAATTATTCTTGTAACTATCAATTCAAAAGTGATTTTATCAGACAATTGAGAAAGACATACTAGATTATTTAACATCCTTCCAATGATTGTATTCTTTAGTCTTCTCTCTAATTTTCTTCTGATATCTGGACCTTCTTTCCTTCTTGAGTTTGTCATCCCTATCTTTTAGCGATTAACAAAAACAAGATGCTTAGTTTTGATCGGCAATCAAAAGAGACCTATTTTTTGACTAAAGTAAATAAAAATAAGCTCAACTGATGAGGCTGAAGGAGAAAGGTGTAACTATTCAGTTAAACAGAATACCACTAAGCTTAGCAACCAATAGGATTATCCTTAGAATCTAACGACCAACAAAGTATTCATTCGATCGAGGTATCAAACGTTAAATTATTATTTCAGAAGAAATATCGATAAGTGTCATTGAAGAAGACAATCCCAATAATCAAAATGTTCGAATTTCCACCAAGATTTTAAGCTCAAATATCAATAATAATTAGTAATTGAATAAGATGAGAGAAAGAGAGAAAGGCAGGGAAAAGAAGTAATTATTATTTCAGCATTATTTATTAATGAGAGAGAATGAACAAGCTTCATTAGTATTGCTCAAAACTTTAAAGCTTTTTAAAATGAATTATTATAAAGACAACTAGAAAAACATTGTATTCGATTAAAAACTCTCTCTACAATTTTCAGATAAATAATAGGTTAGAACAAAAAAATAACCCAAGAGTTTTGTGTTGTAAGATTAACACCTACATACAGACACTCCATGTTGAGCATATGTTAGGTTTTTTTTGAAATAAATTAAAGGAAATCTTCGAACAAGCATAATTCTACAACTGAGTAAGCACATTACAATCATAATTATCGTCTCATTTTAGTACAGCCATTTCATAACGCACCTAGATATTGGATAATTTGTGTGAATTTCGCAGCCGTGCTTTTCTCAAATATTTATTATTTTTTAGATTTCTTTCTTCTTTGCTAGCTATTAACTCAATCTTTCTGAGGGATAGCTAAAATGATTGATTCAAGTACAAATCTCATGGTTAATAAGAATTAATGATCATAGTAGTCGTAAATGATATTACACAGTGGGGAATTCAATATTACAAAACTCAAAGAGGAGAGAGAAATCAAGGGACTTCTAATGAAATTGTTAGACAAAGGAAAATGTTATTTAAATAATAATGAAAAATGCTAATGATTAAATGAATAAGTAATCTTATGAGAAAAATTATTCAATTTAAATAAAATGAACGATTCAATGCCTTCGAAAAGATATAAAAAAATGTTGATCGTTGTTGAAGATAGTTACAAAACATAGTAACTACTAGAAAATAATATTTATCAATTAATCTTCAGATTGAAATGTTAAATAATCTCTTAAGAATCTGCAGTTATTCTATTCTCTCCTGTTCACTGAATTGTTACCATTCCTCATAAGTTCTTGCATACGGCCTCGACTTCCACTACAACCTCTTCTACTACGACGACTTCCACGACGACGACGGCTACCACGACGGCTTCCACGGCCACGGCGACTACAACTACAACACTATATTCCTCTTTACACCCTCTTCGAATAATGATACATACTCCTTATAAGCGACTAATGAGTACGTTGATTATTGCTATTGTTATTATTGTTATTATTAAGAGTTATTTACCTAACTTTGGGGGAATGGGGAGAAGAATTCTATCTCGTTTATTAATTGTGTGATTTAGTCTATTTTGTTCTGACTATCATTTAGCGAGAATCCCTCATAGATATTTTAGTATTCAGATAATTTGTTGTTAAGTGTATGCGTGTAGTTATTTGCCTGCGAATATTAGTCTTTGATGAATTGTTTGAGCAGCTCTTCATTGTTATTCTCACTTTAAACAAGTTCCTAAAATTTTTCAATTTAGGAGATATGTTCAAGTGAATCGAATATGTCTTGGTAATAAGTCGAAAAAGATGCGAGTTTGATCTTTTAGTCAGACTTCTTTTTTTCGATGGCCATTGAAACTGTGGATTGAAGTTTATCTAAAAATGATAATAGTTATCCTGAAACCTAATAACTAGTGCCTTTAAATTGCTGCATCTTCTGGGCAATTGTATTGTCGTTCAATTTGGGATAAGCATTGAAGGTGGTGTTGGAAGATGCCTACAGCAACAGTCGGATAGAAATATATTCATTCGATGGAATATTTCTTTCTTCGTTGCATTTGCAGCAGAGTCTTGGTGAAAACTCGGAGGGTTTAACGTGAATATATTCGCAAGGGAATGACCTATGGATCTTGCATTCGCGCCCGAGAATCTTCTCCAAAAGATCTCTCGGGTTCGGGATCGGATAATTGGTTTATTCCATTCTCAGTTTTCTGTTTAGAATTGACTTTATTGATGGTTAGTTGTATGCAACTTGCTTGATTTTATTCTTTTCTTAATTTCAGTGTCTGTCTTTTCTACTTAATATGATTTGATAAAGTTAGCTGCGATTGCCAAATACTCTTTTCTGATGTTCCTATTTCTCAGAATGAAAAAAGTCTCATCATTAATAAATCAATTTCAGTATTTTTTACCATCAATTGCTAGGACCTTGATGAATGAAATAATCTAATCAACTTTACTCATTTTAGATTACAATTTTACAACAAAATAATTATTTTGTAAGCACGAATTTATGAAATTGCCATAAAAAATTATGAAATATTTTCTAACATTCATAAACTGTACTAAAGAAAAAACATGTACTTCTAAATGCAGTGAACAAAATAATAACTCGTGAATTGAATAATACACGAATAATCAATCTTACTTTCCTAATCCAAGAGATATGCTATTATTTTTTAATAAAAATAACAAAATTTAATCTAGATTATTTCTTACTCAATTTTACCCTTTTTTCCTTTGTGAAAAGAAAACTTTCTAACTTGGATTTGCTGTATTTCGCTTTTTCTATTACTGAAAGTTTTATTACAAAAATGAACTTTTTCAGAAGAAGAATTATTTCTAATTGTAGTTTTTAGGGATGAAAATTCACTAAATGTTCTGATATCATTAGTCGTCAATAGTAATTTTATCATAAGAACATTTTTAAAACACATACAATATTTTTTTAGTATTTTTCGAAACTGAATTTTAACTAAAATAATCTTATTGTTAATAAATAACTTATTTAGTGGCTCAAAACGAGCCTTCTTGTCAAACATATTCTAAAATTTTTTTTTCCTTCCCAAATTTTAAAATTTCCTTTTTATTTTTCCTTTCCCAAACTCGAAAATTTTCTTTTTTCTTTTTCCTTCTCCAAATTCTAAAAATTTCTTTTTGTTACTTCCACAAATTCGAAAATTTTCTATTTTTCACTTCCCCAAATTCTAAGATTGAGAATTTTTTGAATCTTGGTTGATCCACTTACATTCTCATCTGGAATAATTATGAGAAAGTATCAATGAAACCAAAGAATATCTTGAGCTAAAAACGTGCTCAAAAAAAATGATAACAAGAATGATGCATTAGATTTGACTTTTAGAATGAATTCTATTATGTCATTTGAAATAAAATTTGCAAGAATCAAATGAAATAAAATGTTAATTGTTTTGTGAAAAAATTGATGGCTTTTTCACATTAATTTAACATTTGATTTCTCGATAGAATGGATATTATGTTGGTCGTTAGATTCTAAGGAGAATCTTATCAGTTGTTAAGCTTTTTGGTATTATATTTAACCTGATAGTTACACTTTTTCTCTTTCAGCCTCGTCTGTTTAGTTTATTTTCATTTATTTACTTTAATCATAAAAAGTACTCTTTTTATTGTGAATCAAAACTAAGCTTTTGGTAATCGCTAATAGCCAGGGATGACAAACTCAAGAAGCAAAGAAGGTCCAGATATCAGAAGAAAATTAGAGAGAAGACTTGAGAATACGATCTTCGGAAAGATGTTGAATATTCTAGTAAGTCTTTCTTGATTGTCAGATAAAATCACTTTTGAATTGATAATTGCAAGAATGATTAATTGAGGGGAGAGAGGTTAAACTCCTAAACCTTGAATTTGTTTATTATTATTCTTCTTCTTCTGTAAAAATGGCATATCCATAAAATTTATGAGTATTTAGGTAATAGAAAATATGATTTATTAATGATAGCTTCTGTTGATTGGAGGGAGTATTTTAAACCGCATTAATGTATTAATCATATTTAATTCTTAAAGTAAAATATTAAGTTTCTTTTAATCTTTTTTGTCTGATTAATAAATTCACAAAGCTTCGTTGTCTTCTAATTTCACCTTCGTTTTTTTGAAATTCTGGTTGAGAAGGAGAGAGAAAGGGAAAAGCCTTTATAAAATTAACACAATTAGTCCTCATTATTCTTGAATTAACACAACAATCCAATTTTCTCTTCTTCTGCTGTTGTGTCTTTCCCCCTCTTCCCCTCACTCCTCACTGTTTTCTTCTTTTTGGAATATTTTTGCTATTCATATTTAGCAGCTAATCCTCATTGGATTACTCAGTTGCCATCAATCTTTTGGGTATTTTCTTTAACTTATTTTTTAATTAAAAAAGAAAGCACATGAAAGGTGAGTAACTGAATGAGAAAATAAAACAATGAAAATTAAATAGGAAAACACAAGAAATCTCTCAATTGTTTATGAAATCTTTAATGCTATTTTAAGCCGTTATTCATTCAATTTTTCATACAAACAATTAATATAAATCAATATGAATTTATTGACCTTGATTTTAAGCACTGTATCCAATACAGGAAATACTCATTTTTCACCATCAGGTTTAATATACAAGGGATTTCCTGGTGTGAATTATCCTGGAACGTATTTAGTCCAGAATTTAGCTGAATAGAAGATAACCACAACAATCTAGACTGCAGCTCCAATAGATGCAATGATGATCCAAGTCAATTATCCACCTCGTAAGTCACTTAGGATTCGATTTGGGTTTTTGTTCAGATGGAGGTTACTATCTTCAGATTCACAGCAGGCACTCCCTATGACCATGAGAAGAAAAAAAACAATCGAGGTTAGATATGTCATTTGCATTTCAGTTAGGGTGTGAATTGGTTTAAAGGAAGAGGAAAAGAACTAGTAATGATTCTTTAAGGAATTAATTTGCTTATTTTTATTTATTAATCGATTCAAGCACATTTTTCACGGTTTTGAACAGAATTTTTAATGCTACAAAGCAAAGCAGTCAACAATAGCACAAAGAGCATTTTGATACTCAATGTTGGTTAAAAAGGAAAATACCTTGATATTGTTTTTTCCTGTAATGCCACAGTGAGATGGAAAGGCTTTAAAATGATACAAAAACAGACAAAGAAGAAATAAATCAATATTAAGTTACTTGTGGAGCGGAGAAATTAATACCAAAGTTGGTAAGTAAAATGCATTTATCACCCCAGATAACCAATTAGGATATTAATTATAAAATGCAGATAGGAGAAAGAGATTAATCAAAGAGTAACACGAAAACGAGGCATTCTATTTTTATATTTCATCAGATATTGCATTACATTTGAAAATTAGTTTTAATATTTATATAAAAATGGAATTGATTCATGGATATATCAAAGGATCAATAAAACATGGATAATTCTCCTAAAGAAGGTAAGTGCTTTTGAGTAGTAACCATGGACTACTTTGAGAACTATAATTTTTTTGTAAGAAAGCTTGGGTTTTGTCGGTGGGATTGTGTGATGAAACTGAAGAGATTTATTAACAGTCAGATTGAATTACAATCAAGTCAGAAGTGACAATAAATAGAGCAAACAAGTGCAAAAGCATTTCGCTTTTGATTTTTAAGAGGGAAAACAGTCTAATTTTTTAATTGCTCATAATTACTTTGTGACTATTTTCTTATTTTATCTCAAAAAAGAACTCGTTTTTTAAATATTGTTATTGATTCCTTTCTATTAGCTATCTTAGTTATCAACAAAGACTAACTTGCTGTGTTTGTTATTAGAGAGAGTTCTCTTGTGTCTTTTGTCATATTAGAAAAAATCAATATTATTATTATTATTAAAAGATGAAGATATTTTTTGTTTCTATGTTCTATCTAGAAGGATCATCAAAAGTGACCTTCATATCATATCATATAATTATTAAAAAATGCTGTTCGGATATTGCTTTTTTAAATTGTTGATATCTAAGAGTTAATTATTGAATTCAAAAGAAGTGTATTTTGTGAATTTTAAAAATCAGTATTTAAAGAAAAGATTCCCTTTGTAAATTCTCATTGATTGAATTTGATGAAATCCTAATAAATGAAGTCTAAATAAATTTTTTTTTATTATATAAAAACTAAAAAGGCTTAATATATAAGGTAATCATCACAGTTGTTTTTTTTTTCATTTCAAAACTGGGTAATAAATGTATTCGTATAATAACCCCCCATACGAATTGCCATTTGGATACCTTCGAGCATCTAATCGGATGTAACCTGCTTCTCCCCACGAAGTACCCCAAGAGTTTTTAATGATGTAGAAAGGAATTTTTGTTGATGAATCAGTTCCATATCCAACTATGTTAACAGCGTGATTGCAAATTGGAGCTTAGGTTTGCATCCTGACATCTTAGAAAATCCCTGAGCTATATGAAGCCCAAGATGTGGAATCCACACAAACTGAAAGAACACCTTAATTCGCTAATGCAGTCTTGATTGACACATCATCTTTTGAGATTTAAATTTAAGGTGGAGAAGAGCTTACTAGAATCGGTTTAGGTACTTCACTTGATTTGCAAGTCCCACAAACACTTGTGTAAGGATATTTCTTTTCAAGTGAAAGTCCATTGTTCCAAGCGATATAATTGAGTGCCGTTGGCATCCACCCTCCATTGCAACCAGTTTTTGGGTAAACGCAATCAACTAGTAATTGCTCTGATCCATCAATTTAACCTCCTGTTTTTTTCCAATAAGCATATTCTATTGAAGCAATAGTAGAAAAAGCCCAACATGAACCGCAGTGGCCTTAATCTTTTATATTAGTAACTCCAGTTTGAGTTCTCAAATCTAATGATTTTGGTGGATTTGCTTTTTAAATGAATCCAGAATCAGGATAAGCTAAATCATCAGGGAAGGGAAGAGGTTCAGAAGTAGGATTATTTTATTAGTCAGAAGGAAGTTATGAAGATTCTGAAATAGGATCAGGTTCAGGCACAGCTCCAGCATAGATATCTAAGAATTCTTCTTGAGAAAGATCAGAAAACTTGTTGATCTTGAAGACAGCATGATGTTGTTTGTTGAGTCTATCAATTAGGTCGGAGTTTTTTTTGAAGATTGAGAATCTGTATTGCCTTTCTTCTTCAGATCTGTAATTTTTATTATGCTTCTTAGTAAATGACTAAAATTCCTCTTCAAATCCAGCCCATTTAAGGTTTTTAGCTAGCGCAAAAGTAAGGCAAAGAATCAGCACAAGGCTTAGAAAGATTTTATTCATTCTTTATTCGTTTTCTTTTCCTTTGATTATTTTATTTATTTTTGACAGATTACTCATCTTGCCTTTTAGTTTTTAAGTCTTCTAGAATCACTATCTAATTTTAAAATAACTTACTGAAAAAGCAAAAGAGAAGATTAGAAAAATTATTAAATTTTTTTGCTAATTCCAAATTTTTTATTTTTGAATCATTCAAAGATATTCACATATGTTATTAGGCATCCTTTGTTACTTACCCTTTTTCCTTTAAAAGATTAATCTTAATCTTTTCTTGTTTATTTCAGCTAAGATTTTATTATTCAAAACAAGGAGAGTTCAAGATAATTAAATGATTGGATGAATTGCAGAAGAGAGAGGAAATAAATTGGAGTAGAAATAAATAGCACCTCAAAAAACACTTAAAGCTGCTCCACAAAAATTATGAGGAGATAAGAATGTCAGCTTTTAATTAAAGTTTTTTAGATTTTAGAGAATTATTATGAGTAATTAGGGATCTGCTGGGGGGAGAGAAAACTGCTATTGAGAATCTGAATTAAATACCCAAAAATTACTGCTTAATTCACGTTAACCCTTTAAATGTCTATGAAATATTTACAAACATGCAACAAACAATTATTAATATGTTTATGCTTTTATTTTCCTTTTTCTAAAGGCGATCTCACCTATCTTAGAATTCTTCAAATACTTTTATTTTTAATTATTCTCCAACTCACAATCTTTTCCTCGAGTTTCAATCTCTCTCTTTTTTTCAGTGTTGCTGGAAGATTTGTCTGTTTGCAGCAGGATCTGTCATCATCACATCTGAAATATTTTCCTTATTCTAGAAAATGAATATCTCAATTTGAATTTGAAGAATCACACAATAAACGAGATCTTACCAGTTTCTAAGTGGAAATCGTTGTAGATGCACTCACAACAGTGGTGTATTTACTGAATTAGGCTAAATCAAAGCTCTTGTTTTTAATCGAAGCATAACTATTATTAGTGTTAACCGAATCCTTACTCTCCAGTGGATTTCTATTAGCAAACATCTAATGATACTTTGTCTTGATTTCACTTCCTGGCTTTGTCACCTACTAGCTTTATTTCCTGATCATTTTGAACAAATCAACAAAAAAATAATTTTTTTAACGAAAATGCCCTCCTACTGCAATCAATATATTTAAGTTAAGATAATCTAAACTTATCAAAAATAGATCTGAATCTTTTACAGTGAATCGGATGTAATTTCTGATTTCTTCAGCAACTCAGCTTCAAGTTATCGAATCTACTCTTACAGCTACTAGATAGTATCTCTCTTCTCACTAACTTCCTTGGACTTAATGTCATTCTCTTATTTCCTGCTTTCGAGCATTCCAAGGAGTTCTTTCTTCTCTTCCTCCGCTAATTATCTTTCTTGTTCCAGTTTATTCAATTTCAATTGCAAATCTCCACTTTGCTCAGTCTTTACAATCAATTTATCTTGCAACTCATGGATCTTCAAGCGCTATGCTTCAATCTCATTGACTAACTTATCACTATCTTCTCCTCCTTTTCCGCCATATTTAGACTGTCACAAATCAGTTAGTTCAAATATTAACCCAATATAAAAGCAATCAAAATTTCTTTTAATATATTACCCTCCATTCTTCTAATTATTTGACTCTTTCTTGAGCTTAGCACAAGAGTTGATTCTTTTCTTCCGTTAATTCTTCAATGTTCGTTTCGAGCATGTGGATTACATTCTCGTATCCTTCAATCTCCTTTTGATAATGTATCCTCTCAAGGTTAAATTCCACAATAGTTTACTCATAAGTCGACTAGATTGTATGTATCTCAGATACTTACTGATCTTTGAGCTTTTTAGCATCCATAAGTTATGTTTCCATCAACCCGTAGTCTTCATTTAGCTATCTGTATTATGATTCTAACTCTTCAACACACGAAATCAATTGATCTCTCTATTTAATCACCTCATCTAATTGAGTTTAAAGCACTTATTTATCTTATTTGTCCTGTAATATATCTGCATCTCTCTGCTTCTTGTTTCTCTTGATGTGTTCTTCGTTCTCAGCTAATTCGTTCTCAAGAGCTTATTTAGCATATTTAAGCTCATTAAATCCATCCATTAATTCATTGTATCTATCTTCTAAGCTCTCATACTCCTATCCTAAATTCTTGTGTTCTCTAGCTATTGTTTCTGCACGCTCTCTAGTTGCTTCGAGTATCACAGTTAGTTATTAACTCTCCATGCTTACTCTCTCTAGTTCAGCGCCACTCAATACAATCTACAAAATCACACATATTATGGATTAATTCTCAAAATATCAAACAATTTTCTCTTCTAAATCATTGAAAAAATCCTTACTCTTCCCAGCAACTCTAATACTTTCTCTTCAGCATTCTTCGATTTATCCATAATGCCCGCTTTGTCTTGCGTTAAAGATTCGATGATTATATTTCTGTCTTTAAGTATCTTTTCAAGATTATCTCGTTCTCGTGTGATTCTCTCAAGAGATTCTTTCTTCTCTTTTGTGATCGCCTCGAGAATTTAAGTTCGCTCATGAATGATCATATCGATTTATTCATTGAGATGTTTGACTCTTGATGAATACGTTTCAACAGCTGCTCTCTCCAACACCATCTGTCACACAACATGAAAAACGATAAGAAAAATTAAAGTGTCTGCTAAACAAAGAATTATGCAATTATTTCTTCTAAAATACTTAAACTAAACATGCTTGTTTTTGAGTATCTGTCTGCTTGATTTAAGATTGTAATTGCAGGATCTCTTCTTGCTAAGACTCTGAGTTAACCAAGGATTGTTGCAGTCTATTCTAGAGATCAATATTATTCCTGTTACTTTCATCAATTTGAATCTGATAATTGTCATTTTCCTATTGTAAAATAGCCGTCTCTGATTTAAAATGATTCAATTCCTATTCTATTTAGAATATCTCCTCTCTGTGCGCTTCTATTTAATCAGATAGCTGATTAATTTAGGTATCTTTATCCTCACTTATCGCAGTCAATCTAGCATTCTCAGTGCATAGTAATGCAATCTTTTGTTTTTCAAATATTTCAATTATCTTCTTCGTTTTTGAATAATTTTTTAAAAATATAATGGTTTACTTTGTTTTCGAGGTTTGCCACGTTGATCTCAGCTGCATTTAGATTATGCTACAAGGATGTGATTTCACTTTGATACTTGCTGATCTAATCAGTATATTAGTTCTCTTGTCTTTCGATTCTTGCGTATATCTCTTAGAGTTCTGCTTCCAATTTGACGCGATGATTCTGCTCCATTTCGAGTTTAAACGCCGTGAATTCCTGCTAATAATCCTATTCGATTTCTCGTTCTCTCCGTTACAGAACGCAATTATCTTCCCAGATCTTTTCGTTTAATTCGCGTAGTCGCTCTACTTCTGCATTGACTAAGACGATTCGAAGTAATAAATTTATTTTATCTTCCTACAAGATCGATATTTAATCACCGAGTTCAGCAGCATTCTCAGACATTTCTCGTCTCAACTCTCTTTCCATATGCTCCTATTCAAACAAAACAAGAAAAATTTGTCCACTCACATCCTTAGGAGTTATCAAAGAAGTAAAAATCATTCCTCAAATTCAACGTTCTAATCCACTTACAATATCAAGCTCTTTTTGCCTTTCAGAGTGTTTCAACTCATCCTGCAAAGTCTACTTAGCTAGTTTCTCTGCTTCTTTGTAATCTTAAGTCATCTTAGTGATCATCAAACTCAGTGTATCAATCTTTTGCGTTAGATTCAATTCCGATTGCTTTAGATTCTCAATCTAATTAGTTTTGCTATCGCATAAGCTCTTCAGTCTATCAGTCTCCGCGGATAAAATCTCCAAACTGTGCTAAAATTACTATTCTATTTACTATTACTAATCCTATGTATTCTCAAACTATTTTCTCTACAATTCCAGTCTCATTTGCAATTCCGTTTAACTCTACACAATCTTAGCACTCATTTCAGAATTCATCTCATCAAGTGCTTATCGTAGACTGCTAATTTACTCCTCCTTCGCATCATTTTCTTTCTTTAATTCTTCACATTCGTTATTCATTCGATCCATATCGATCTTCCATCGTTCGAGTATTTCTTCAAGTCTATTAATCTCCTGCTGACAATACTCTCTATCCTATTCAACTTCAAGTACTTATTTCCTGAGTTAGCTTAACTCCTAAATCTTCTCTTCTTCTCTAACTCTGTCTTGCTATCTCGATCTCTTCACTGATTCCTCTCTGTCTTCTAATTCTTAACTTAATCTCTCACAATCCCTCTTGTAATCTTCACATTCTCTTGCTTTATAACTAATATTCTCAGTCAATCGATTTATCTCCACTGTCATATTCACAATCCTTTCTTCATATGAATTCTCTCTTTCTTTGACTTGTCTATCATTATCTTCTTTATCTTTTTTACCATTCGCAATGACATGACTTAATCTCTCCAACTCAACAGTTAAATTGACTATTTTCTCTTCGTATTCTCTAGCACGTTCATTACTGTCACTTAGCTAACCTAATCTACTCTCCTACTACGCAAATCTACCTTGCAATTCTCTTTCCTTCAGTTAATATTCTCTCTCTTTGCTTTCGAATTCTCTTTCTCTACGCTAGAATACACATTATTTGTCTTCAAACTACCTTTATTCTTCTCTAAGCTGCTTAGAAATTCTCTCAATTTCAGTTCTTAATAATCTAATCGATTCCTCTGATTCCCTGCTCTTTTGATCTCCTTTCATCCCTAGCCTCTCGATTTCAACAGTCATATTCACTAGTTTCTCTTGCAATTAGTTATTTTCTCTATTCATTCGATCGATCTCCCCACCGATTTTACATTTAGAATCTTCTTCAACTCTATTCTTCTCTCGTCGCAACCAATCTAGTTCTCCAGTCAGTTACCCAATATTTCTCTCTAACTAATTAGAAAATTCATTCTTCTCACTAATCATACTCCGCAATCGCTCGATTTCGGATGTTAATAATCCAATTTTTTCCTCCAAATGATTATTAGTCTACTCTAACCTCTTAACCTTCTCTTTCTCATCAGTAAGTTCCTATCCATGCCTCAGTCTATTGTCAGCTAGTTCTTGCTAGCACTTTCATCATCAAAAAAAGAGTAAGAATGTGAACTCAAATTTGAAAAAATCTGTCTTTACCTTCTAAAGTGCTTCATAAAGTTATTTTGCAGTGTCTCTTTCTTATTGAAGTTGAGATCTAGCTTCTTTTAGGTTTTGATCAAGATTTTCATGTAGAATATTTGTACATTAATGCTGCAGAGTTGCTGTAGAATTGCTCCCTTAGCTCTATCCATTACTAAATAAAATATTTCTTGAATTGCCTGTCAAGGAGGAGTTCAAATACCCTTGAGATTGCACGCTAGACAAAATACTTGAAGTTTTTTATGGAAGGATTTACTATTACGATGAAGATGATGTCGCATTATAACTTAGAGTCCTAGCTCGCTAAGTATTTGAAACCTAACTTCTTTATGAAGGAGTCTAAATGCTCACGAATGCTTTTGGCTCCATTGTTAGCTAATATGGTACTTCTTAATCAGGTTAACATTTCCTTGGTGGATCCTGAGGAGGAATGTTCTTTTGCTTTTTATATTGGCTCTCTGTTAAATGCCGAACATTTATCTTCTACGCTTTCTGCTGCAACATATCTTCTAACCCTTTCTGTCAAAAGGAAATCAATGCTTCTGATGCGATTACTCTTTGC
>Ga0302285_10001158_pt1 | contig 14502 bp, 15 predicted proteins | sample III_Fen_E2_2_FD_200455 | JGI IMG/M metagenome (GOLD analysis project Ga0302285, IMG submission 200455) | Peat permafrost microbial communities from Stordalen Mire near Abisko, Sweden - III_Fen_E2_2 | ecosystem: Environmental > Terrestrial > Soil > Wetlands > Permafrost | place: Sweden: Abisko... | reverse complement strand
GAGCATCCAAAGCATTGGATTATTGTAATAAAATGATTCCGGGCACAACCGTTCGTCATGATTATATTTCAACACAATTAGCTGATTATTATTACAAACTGCACCAAACAGCAAAAGGAAATGCCATAATGGATGCAGTTGCAAAAGATTGTGTTGAATACCTTGATTGGTATTTAAGCTTGGATGTATCTAGTCGTAACAGTGTTTCAAGTAGAATCGGGCATAATATGGCTGTGTTAAATCAGGTATTGCGCATTTGCGATCAGGCTAAGCAAAATACTATTTTGAATAAATATATGCCTCGTTATATGGAATATACAAAAAGGGTTCAAATGTAAATGAGTATTCAGTTTGTCGATATATTTCGTCCTTTTTTAGGAAAACTTACCTGGCGCAGGAGCTCCTCATCGAAAGTGATTTATCTTACTTTCGATGATGGACCGGTGCCGGAAGTTACTCCACTTGTATTGGATTTGCTTGATAAATTTAATTTGAAAGCAACTTTCTTTTGTGTGGGTGAAAACGTTCAGAAACATCCTGAACTTTATAATGAGGTGCTGCGCAGAGGACATAAAACAGGTAATCATACATTTAACCACATAAAAGGATTTAATGTTTCTACCAAAGAATATATTGCTAACGTAGAAAAAGCAGCAGAACATATTGAAAGTAATTTATTCAGGCCGCCTTACGGCAGAATAAAGCCCAATCAAATAAAAAAGCTTCAATCGCGGTATGAAATCATTATGTGGGATTTAATCACATTTGATTACAACCAGAAGCTAGAAAAAGAAGCTATATTCAATCGGGTAAAACATCAATCCAGAAACGGCTCAATTGTTGTTTTTCACGATTCAATAAAGGCAAAAAACAACATGTTAAGTGTACTGCCACTGGCTATTGAGTTCTGGAATAGTAAGGGATACACATTCGATGTGCTTTAAACTAATAACCGTTCACTGATAACTGATGAAAGAGTCCATTCTACATTATGTTTGGCAGAATAAACTTTTTACTTCGCACGACCTTATAACAATAGATGGCGAGCAGGTAGAGATTATCGACGTGGGCAGAATCAACACGGATGCAGGACCGGATTTCTTTAATGCTAAAATAAGAATATCAGATACAATTTGGGCTGGGAATATTGAAATTCATACGTATTCTTCTGACTGGAATAAGCACAATCATCAATCGGATAAAGCCTACGATAGTATAATTTTACATGTGGTTTCGAGTGTTGACACTGACATTTATAGAGCAGATGGAACAAGAATACCACAGCTGGAGTTGAAATTTCCAACCCGGATAGAAGCAAATTATGAGCAGCTTATCGGTGAACAAAAATGGATTCCATGTGCTGCGAAAATAAACCTGATTCCGGCAATATTTATTCAAAGCTGGAAAAATGCATTATTGGCCGAAAGGTTGGAACAAAAGATAAATGCCATTGAGGTTTTGTTGACCGAAACTAATCAACATTGGGAAGAGGCATTTTATGTCACACTGGCCCGGAGTTTTGGATTTGGAACAAATAGTCAGGCTTTTGAGAGCCTGGCAAAATCGCTTCCCCTTTCTGTATTGGGTAAACACAAAGATCAATTGTTTCAGTTAGAAGCATTGCTATTCGGACAAGCCGGTTTATTGAATCTGGACGCGTATGATGAGTATGCAGCCGGATTAAAGAAGGAATATGATTTTCTTTGTTCAAAATATGAGTTGACTCCGATTGATAAATCGCACTGGAAATTATTACGATTACGTCCTGATAATTTTCCCCATGTGCGGATTGCGCAGTTTGCGGCTTTAGTACATTCTTCAACTAAACTATTTTCGAAAATTGTTGAGAATCCGGACATTGACTATTTACAAAAGTTATTCGACTGCGAAACATCTGCTTATTGGAATACGCATTATCTGTTTGCCAATAATAGTGTGTTGCAGATTAAAAAATTAGGTAAACTGTCTGTAAATGGCATTTTAATCAATACAGTTGTTCCTTTTCTGTTTTGCTACGCGAGCCAGAAAAAGAATGAAGAGTTGAAGGGCAAGATATTGCAATTACTTGAACGTATTCCGGCTGAACGCAATTCTATTATCTCAAATTGGAAAAGCCTTGATCTGAAAGTTGAGAACGCATTTGATTCGCAGGCTTTGTTGCAATTGAAAAAGCAGTATTGCGATGAGAAAAAATGTTTGCGCTGCAGAATCGGACACAAAGTGCTGACTCTGCAATAAACGAATTAGAATTACACTGAATTATGAAGATAAAAACTAAGATAGAATTCGTCATTGTCACTTTAGCTGTCATGTTTCTGGTTTATGCCTGTGCCAATAAATCGCAGGGACCTACCGGCGGACCGAAAGATAAAACACCACCCCATGTGTTGAAATCATTTCCTAAAAATGGAGCGGTAAACTATAATAAGAAACAGATTGAAATAGATTTTGATGAAATGGTTTCGGTGGAAAAGGCAACCGAAAACGTGATGATTTCACCTCCCCAGGTAAAGCAACCCGATGTGAAATCATTTGGGAAGAAAATTACAGTTAATTTCAATGAAAACTTGATTGAGAATACGACTTATTCGGTCAATTTTGGTAATGCTATTGTGGATTTGAATGAAAAAAATCCAATTAAAAATTACTCTTTCTCCTTTTCTACAGGAAATCAAATTGACACGTTAAAGATTTCGGGTGTTGTAATAAATGCTGAGGATTTGACTCCTTTATCGGGAATTGTTGTTGGAATTTATCTTGAAAACTCAGACTCTTTGTTTCTGCAAAAGCCCTTTCTCCGGGTTGCAAAAACCGACGAGAAGGGACATTTTTCTATCAATAACATAAAGAAAGGAAAATACAAGGTCTTTGCTTTGGGCGATAGTAATCATGATTATTTTTATGAACCGGGCGAAGGTTTAGCTATGTGTGATTCAGTAATTCACCCAACTTCGCGGCTGGAGCAAATGACGGATACCATCTGGAAAGATTCAATTACGGTCGACAGTCTTCATACTTACATGGGGCCTCATTATTTACCGGATAATATAGCACTTCGCTATTTTAATGAAAATAAGAAACGTCAATACTTCGTTAAGTCGGAAAGAAAAGAACCTTTTGTGTTTAATTTGTTTTTCAATACTATATTGACAAAATTGCCGGAGATAAAACCATTGAATTTTAATTGGGATAAAAAGTACCTGTTGCAAAAGAGTGTCGGTATGGATACGTTGACTTATTGGATTACCGACTCAACGGTCTGGAAAACGGATACATTACGTATGGCAATGACGTATTTAAAAACCGATTCGTTGTTTAAGCTTCGACCGCAGACGGATACGATAAGTGTTTTCATGCGTAAAGCGAAGATAAGTGCAAAATCCAAAGCGGCAATGAAGCGTGTAACTAAGAAAATAGAACCTCTAAAAGTCTCAAGTAACGTTGCTCCGGCATTTGATGTTTATACTCCTATCATTCTAAAATTTGAGGCACCACTGGCTAATTTTGATGTGTCGAAGATAAGTCTGAGCCAGAAAATAGATACTACGTACAAAGAACTACCATTTAAATGGCAAAAGCTGGATTCAATTCAGATGACTTTTGGCATAAGTTACAAGTGGGTTCCCGAAAAGAGTTATAAGCTTGAAGTTGATTCAACTGCATTTACCAGTATTTATAACAAGGTGAGCAATGATTTTAAAGATGAGTTTAAGATCAAGTCGTTGGATGATTACTCAAGTATAAAAATGTTACTGGCAACGTTCAATCCCAAAGCGGTGATGCAGGTGCTTGATCCGAGGGATTTAGTAGTTGCAACTAAGGCAGCTTCAGAAAAAGGAACTCTTTTTGAATATCTGAAACCGGGCGATTATTATATCCGTATGTTCATCGATGAAAATGGAAATGGTAAATGGGATCCGGGTGATTTGAAAACCAAGCGACAACCCGAGGAAGTTTATTATTATCCTAAAATGCTTTCGCTGAAAGCAAACTGGGAATTTGAAGAAACCTGGAATTACACGGAGGTTCCACTGCTTGAGCAAAAACCCGCCGAGTTGATAAAGGCCTCTACTGCATCAAAGAAAAAGGATACTCCTACAAACTAATATATTGTACTACTGTACAAAAAAAGCAAACTCAAGTTAGACTCTTGAGTTTGCTTTTTTTATGTGTATAGGGTAAAATAGTTCGGAAATATCGGTAGAAAGCCTATTCTAAGTGTTTTTTTACATTCCAACTCTTATTCTGTAAATTCTGATTAAGACAACTTAGCTGTCGAGATGCGACAAAGTGAATGCGGGAGCAAAACTAACGGAATACATGTCTCAACCAGCCAATGAACATACGAGGCGTGTGTTAGCGGGCGTTATTTGATTTCTATTCTTATTCTGTCAGTTATGTCATTAAATATTTCTCTGTCAGCAATTGAAAAAAGCAACATTTCAGTGTAATAAAGCACTTCCGATTTCTCGTCAGTCCAAAGTTGTCTGCTTATGGTCTGAATTAGTCTGCTCATTTCAGAATACGCTTTTTTTGTCGAGACATAAGTGACTTTGTCTTTGTTTTTAATGTAAAGTCGGTTGTCTAACCTTTCAATTTCTGAAGATTTGTACAAGTCTATGTTCTTCAGACGAATCAAAACATTCATGTCAAAAGCCAACATTTTTGAGTTTCGCCCTTCAGGAATAGGAAAGAATCTGTTTCCTGCATTTTCAGATAAAATTATCCAATTCAATGCATAAGCAACTCTTGAATCATAAATAAAGTACTTTTCAGGAAACATAAAAGAACCAATTTTTGACGTGCTTGCAATTCTGTTAAATGAAGGTTCTGTTTTAGATAAGAATTCTTGGATTAATTCTAGTGTGCTTGAATCGTCAACTCCATTAATTCCGCCCCAGTCTTTAATAATCCACAAGCACAACTTTTCAAAAGCAGTTCTGTTTGTCGAATTAAATTCATTTAGTTTTATCTGAATTGTTTTCTTTAGAACTAATTCTTTTTCGTAAGGTGATTTCTTGTTCAGAGCTTCAATTTCTTCTTTTGTAAGTGCTCCTAAGTCGAATAACTTGTCAATCTTCACAGACCACTTATAGAGATTCGATAGGTTGTCTTTATATTTCGTCAAGAATCGAACAATCTTATCTACGTTGTATTCGTTCATTGTTTTCTCCATGTTTCTGTGTCTTTTTTTTATTTTTATATAATGACTGCTAACCTCTGCGTATGCGAAGTAATAGTTCGCATATTTCCGCTTTATGCACATTCCCAATTTAGCCGGATGTTCTTTTTATAGTTGTTTTTAATTAAATTCGTTCCAAAGATAAATACTTTATTTTAGTTAACCTAATTGTGTGGTAAATATTTCAGGTGATTACTATTTATAAAAAATACGGGAGCAACACAATGTGCTACACCCGTATAAAGGTTGATATACCCTGTGCAACTTATTTAGTTTCAGCAGGCGGGGTAGATTAGATTTGGTATTTCGCTTATAGATAACTACGGAGGCGGCTTTGTATTTTTGGTAAAAGTCCGGATCTTTTCGTATAAACTGTCTGGCGAGTCGATCGAGCGTGTTTGTGTATCGTCGAGCGGGCTTTGTGTATCGTTGAGCAGGCTTTGTATATCGTTGAGCAGGCTTTGTGTATCGTTGAGCGGGCTTTGTATATCATTGAGCAAGCTTTGTATATTGTTGAGAGGGCTTTGTATATCGTTGAGCAGGCTTTGTATATCGTTGAGCGGGCTTTGTAATTTGTTGAGCGGGCTTTGTAACTTGTTTAGTAGCCTTTGTAACTTGCAGAGCGGCTTTTGTCAACTTCTTATTGGAAGATGTAGTCTCATTTAGATAAAATTATCTTTAATCATAGAGTTTTTCGTTTTTTTGGTTGAAACTTTAATTTAATAGAGGTATTTTTGTTCAAAATATGCAATGAATACAACTAAAAATGTCTCAGCTAATTGAACATACGGGTGTTATACATCAAATTGAAGATAATCTTATTCAGGTTTTGATTGAACAACAGTCTGCTTGTTCAGCTTGTCACGCCAACGGTTCTTGTATAGCGGCTGATAAATCGGAAAAAATCATTGATGTAGAAGATACCGGTGCGGCTTATTGTGTGGGCGATAAAGTTGTGCTCTCCGGTCGGCAGTCTATAGGATTGCAAGCTGTTTTTCTGGCGTTTGTTATTCCTTTTGTTTTGATTTTGATTACCCTGATAGTGCTGCAATTATTTATTGCCAGCGAACTTGTTTCGGGCTCACTGGCTTTACTGGTACTTATTCCGTATTATGGAGTTCTTTCATTATTCAATAAAAAAATGAAGGCGACATTCAAATTTGAAATAAGAAAAGATACAATTGACTGATACGAAATCAGGTTGATTAACCGTTTATGTGTAGGCATTAAAACAACGGTTTAAACCAATAAACATATTCATTGCAAGTTCCGTTTGGCAACTAAAAGCAATTATTATCATATGAAAACATTCAAAATGGGTGGTATTCACCCAAAAGAATATAAATTCTCAGCCGGACAGAAAATCTGTGAGGCGGCCTTACCATCTCAGGCTATCATTCCGCTTGTTCATTATCTGGGTGCACCTGCTAAGGCTGTGGTTGCGCCGGGCGATGTAGTCAAAGTGGGACAACTAATCGGACAAGCCGGCGGGTTTGTATCGGCTGATGTACATGCATCGGTTTCGGGTGTGGTAACTAAAATTGAAGGGCACATAGATGCTTCAGGAGAAAAGGTTCCATCTGTTTTTATCGATGTACAGGGCGATGAGTGGTTGGAATCAATTGATAGGAGTGCGGAAATAAAGAGAGAATGCACATTGACTCCGGCTGAAATTATTAAAAAGATTTCTATATCAGGAATTGTGGGCTTAGGTGGTGCTACTTTTCCTACGCATGTAAAACTTTCGCCCCCTCCGGGAAAAAAGGCGGAGGTATTAATTATAAACGCTGTGGAATGTGAGCCTTATCTGACTTGCGACCATCAGTTGATGTTGGAGAAAGGAGAGGAGATATTGGTTGGAGTCACCATTTTGATGAAAGCCCTCGAAGTGAAACGTGCCATTGTAGGAGTTGAAAACAATAAAAAAGATGCTATTGCTCATTTAAAAAAGTTAGCAAAGACCTTCACAGGCATTACCATTATGCCTTTGAAGGTTCAGTATCCGCAGGGTGGCGAAAAGCAATTGATAGATGCTGTCATTGGTCGACAAGTTCCAAGTGGGGCATTGCCGATAGAGGTAGGAGCAGTGGTGCAGAATGTGGCAACTACTTTTGCCATTTACGAAGCTGTTCAGAAAAACAAACCGCTGTTCGAGCGCATTATAACCATTACCGGTAAATCTATGACCGGTCATGGTAATTATCGGGTACGTATAGGAACTCCTTTAAGTAATGTGGTAGACCAAGCCGGTGGTATTCCCGAAGATACGGGCAAAATAGTGGCAGGTGGTCCCATGATGGGACGTGCGTTGGCAGGTCTGGAAGTGGCGGTAGCAAAAGGCACTTCGGGTGTGCTGTTTATTCCGACTTTTGAATCAGCCCGGAAGAAAATGCAGCATTGTATGCGTTGTGCCAAATGTGTTGTGGTTTGTCCCATGGGATTGGAGCCTTACTTGCTGATGAATGAAAGCGAACGTGATATGTGGACAGAAATGGAAGAGGACAGAGTGCTGGATTGTATCGAGTGTGGTTGTTGTTCATTCACCTGCCCATCCAATCGACCATTACTTGATCATGTTCGGACTGGAAAAACAACAGTAGGAAAGATTGTGAGAGATAGGAAGAGGAGTTCGTAGAGTTATAAACTTTATAAACTTTAAAAACTTTAGGAACTAATAAGCATGGATAAACTAATAATTTCACCTTCACCACACGTTCATAGTGGCGATACAGTCTCAAAAAAAATGATCGGGGTTTTTATAGCTCTTGTTCCTGCTTATCTGGCCGGATTATATTTTTTTGGACTAGGTGCGTTGATAATAAATGTAACGGCTATCCTTTCGTGTGTACTTTTTGAATACCTGATTCAACGGTTTATCTTAAGGGGAACTATTACTATAACCGATGGCTCGGCAGCGCTCACCGGTTTATTGCTTTCGTTTAATTTACCAACCAATCTGCCTGTTTGGATGGTTGTTGCAGGTGCTTTGGTTGCCATTGGTATTGCCAAAATGAGTTTCGGGGGATTGGGAAACAACCCGTTTAACCCGGCTTTGGTAGGTCGTGTATTTCTTTTGATTTCATTCCCTGTGCAAATGACCATCTGGCCAAAGCCAATTCCGTTTAATATGGCTTACCTTGATGCAGTAACTGCTGCAACCCCATTGGCTATATTGAAGGGACAATTCTGTGAAGTCCCTAGCACCCTGAATTTGTTTTTGGGAAATATGGGTGGTTCCATGGGCGAAGTTTCAACGTTGGCGTTGCTTATCGGTTTTGCTTATTTGTTGATACGAAAAATTATTACCTGGCATATCCCGATTAGTATTCTGTCCACAGTATTTGTGTTTACAGCCATTTTGCATTATGCAAATCCTGAAGCATATATTGCCACTCCGGTGTTTCATTTGTTGACAGGTGGGTTGATGCTGGGTTCTATCTTTATGGCAACAGATTATGTTACTTCACCCATGAATCCCCGTGGTATGCTGATTTACGGTGTGGGTATCGGATTAATAACAGTTATCATTCGCGTTTTTGGCTCATATCCCGAAGGTGTTTCGTTTGCAATTCTGATAATGAATGCATTCACGCCATTAATTAATAAGTACGTTAAGCCAAAACGGTTTGGAGAAGTGAAGAAGGTATGAAAAAGCTAAACTCAAATTTTATAACCTCTATAATGGTGCTTGTGGGTATTTCAGTGCTTGCCGCTGTTGTATTAACCGCGACTTATGTCTTTACCAAAGAATCCATAGACAACGTTCAGTTAAAGAAACAGCTTGAGGTTGTTAGTGCTGTTTTGCCTCCGTTCGATCATGTTGATTCGAAACCCATTGTTATGAATGATGGGGTTGAAACCATGAAAGTGTATAAGGCTTATGCTAAAAATGACGAATTCATAGGTGCAGCGGTGGAGTCGTCATCAAACAACGGATACAGAGGTCATATAGATGTTATGGTCGGTTTTAATAAAGCCGGTGTCATTGTAAATTATACTGTTCTGGAACAAAATGAAACTCCCGGTCTCGGTTCTAAGATGCAGGAATGGTTTAGAACAGATTATAAGAATCAAAATATTATTGGAAAAAATCCTGCAACGGCTAATCTTATTGTAAGCAAAGAGGGTGGAGAAGTAGATGCAATTACATCTGCCACCATTAGTTCCAGGGCTTTTCTTTTTGCTGTACGAAATGCTTATTTTGCATTTGTAAGCCAATTGGATCAAACCCCAAAAGTAAAAAATGATTCCATATTACATACTCCGGCTGGTTCAGCTTCAGGAATTGATAAAAGCATAATGAAAGGGCAAAAGCAATGAAAAAATCCGGTTTTAAAATTCTCATGAATGGTTTAATAACCAGAAATCCGGTATTTGTACTGATTCTGGGAATGTGTCCGGCGTTGGGAACAACTACTTCAGCCCTCAATGGAATGAGTATGGGACTGGCAACCTTGTTTGTTTTATTTGGGTCCAATGTAGTTATTTCAATGCTCAAAAATATCATACCAGATAAAGTGCGTATTCCTGCTTATGTGGTGGTGATTGCTACTTTTGTGAGTGTGGTGGAAATGCTTATACATGCTTATTTTCCTACAGTTTACGATAGCCTTGGAATTTTCATCCCTTTGATTGTGGTAAATTGCCTCGTGTTAGGACGGGCAGAAGTATTTGCCGCAAAGAACACTGTTTTTAGTTCCGCTCTCGATGGAATTGGCATGGGACTTGGATTTACTTTTGCGCTAATGTTGCTAGGTATCGTTCGTGAGTTATTGGGAACAGGAAGAGCTTTTAATCATGTTGTTTTCCCCGATCATTACGGTGCGTTGATTTTTGTACTCGCACCGGGAGCATTTATAGCATTGGGATATTTAATTGCAATTACGAATAAGATCGTTAAGTTTGTAAAGTGAAAAGTTATAAAGTTTATAAAGTCTCTGACTTGTAATATTGTAACTTTAAGAACTTTATCACTAAAAGGAACTTTACGAACTTTTTACTTTGTGAACTTTATAACTAAAGGAACTTTATAAACTAAATCAGGCATGGCATACATTTTAATTTTTATCAGCGCAGTATTTATAAACAATATTGTATTGTCGCAATTTTTGGGAATTTGTCCTTTTCTGGGCATTTCGAAAAAAATAAATACAGCTTTGGGAATGACGGGTGCAGTTGCATTTGTAATGACTGTCGCCACCATTTTTACTTATGTTATTCAGAAGGCGGTATTGGTTCCATTCAATATTCAATTTTTGCAGACCATTACGTTTGTCCTGATTATTGCAGCTTTGGTTCAGTTGGTAGAAATTATGTTGAAAAAAGTTTCGCCGGTTTTGTATCATACTTTGGGCGTTTATTTGCCATTGATTACAACAAATTGTGTCATTTTGGGTGTTGCACTGTTGGCGGTAAAGAAGGATCTTAATTTAGTGGCGAGTGTTGTCTTTGCTATTTCTACCGCCATTGGTTTTGGATTAGCCCTGATTTTGTTTGCCGGTATTCGTGAGCAACTCAATATGGTGAAATTACCCAAAAGTATGGATGGAATACCAGCAGCATTGATTACTGCCGGATTGTTAGCAATGGCATTTATGGGATTCTCCGGAATTGTAAAATAGATATTTTATAAATGGAATTTTAAAGATAAATGAGAAATAGGAGATAAAACATCGGTTCCTGATTTGTATTTATAAAAATTACAACTACATTTGTACTCCGAAATAAAAATCAATTTTGAATGCGGCAGTAGCTCAGTTGGTAGAGCATCAGCTTCCCAAGCTGAGGGTCACGAGTTCGAGTCTCGCTTGCCGCTCTGATATTTAATTCATGAATGGATGTCTCAACAGAGATGTCCATTTTTGTTTTTTTATAAGTTTCGATTAACTAATTTGATTGAAAATGTTTGTTAACACAAAATAAATTTATATATTTGGAAAGTTTTTGTTAGCAAATCATTTAGCACTGAAAATTAATTATGTGGAAAGATTTTTTCTATTTTTCCAGAGGTCAACGAACTGGAATCATTGTACTTGTCGTACTTATAGCATTAGCACTCATAGCCAATTATACGTTGCCGTATTTCTTTCCGGTTACCGAAAAAGACGGGACAGCTTTCCTGAAAGAAGCCGAAAGATTTAAGAAATCGTTGATATCGCGCGATAGTCTTCGGCAAGTCAATTGGCAGCATAAATACGAAGAACGGCAGCGGCAATACGAAGAAAAATACAAACACAACTCTTTCTATTCCTCCTCTAAATCTTTCGATAAGAAAACTACTTATATCCTTTTTACGTTCGATCCGAACACAATTGATTCTGCTGCTTTTGTTCGGTTGGGATTAAAGCCTTTTATTGCATCTAATATTCTGAAGTACCGTAAGCGTGGTGGTCTTTATCGCACTTCGGATGATTTTGCCAGGGTGTATGGTATTTCTCCCGATAAGTTCCACGAGTTGGAACCTTACATTAAAATTGCAGAACTAAAGCCAGTTAAAAATGTAACTGCCACAGAGAAACGAACTGACGTAATTGTTGACCTGAACTCCGCAGATACTACTTTGTTGATGCAGGTGAAAGGAATCGGGCGGGGTTATGCCAAAGGAATTGTACGCTTTCGTCAACGAACCGGCGGCTTTATATCTGTTGACCAACTAAGCGAAATTTATGGTATGCGTCCTGAAAATCTCGAAAAAATCCGGTCATATTGTAAAGTCAATACTGACCTGGTGCAAAAGATTAAGGTTAATACTGCCAGTGTGGAACGCATGAAATCTCATCCTTACTTCAACTTTTATCAGTCAAAAGCTGTTTATGAACTAAGAAGGAAAAAGGGAAAGCTGAAAGATATAAGCGACCTGAAAGTGCTTTCGGAGTTTACACCTGAAGCACTCAACAAGCTGAAACCTTATCTGAGTTTTGAGTAATGCTTCTGGAGTCTTTGTTCTGATTTTTTACTACTTTTGTGATGATTAAAATGAATTAAAAATGAATATATATTGAAAACAATATCAGGAAATATAGTTGACGTGGTTGCCAGAACCATAACGAAAGGGGAAATTTTTATTGAAAATGGAAAAATAATTGAAATTAAAACGGCGGAAGATGTAGATAATCAATATATAATTCCGGGTTTTGTTGATGCCCATATTCATATCGAAAGTTCGATGATGTTACCTGCTGAGTTTGCGCGTTACAGTGTGGTGCATGGCACGGTGGCTTGTGTTTGCGATCCTCATGAAATTGCCAATGTTTGTGGTGTTGAAGGAGTTGATTATATGATTGAAAATGGGAAACAATCTCCGATGAAATTTTATTTTGGTGCTCCCTCTTGTGTTCCTTCTACCCATTTCGAAACTTCGGGAGCTGTACTTGATGCTAATGCTGTAGAAGAATTATTGCTTCGGGAGGATATTCATTTTCTAGCAGAAATGATGAATTTTCCGGGTGTGATTCATAACAACAAACAGGTTCTGCTCAAACTTCAGGCTGCTCAGCGGATAGGAAAACCAATTGATGGTCATGCGCCTGAGATCTGGGGTGAGGATTTAAAAGCGTATGCTGCCGGTGGAATCTCAACCGATCATGAATGTATGACAATTGCCGAAGCTGAGGCTAAAATAGCGCTTGGAATGAAAATTCAGATTCGCGAGGGCAGTGCAGCTAAAAATTTTGATGACCTGTTGCCGCTTGTAAGCAAATATCCTGATAAAATCATGTTTTGCTCTGATGATAAGCACCCTGACGATTTATTGAAAAACGGACATATAAACGCTTTGGTTTGCAGAGCTGTGGCGCGAGGTTACAATGTGATGGATGTTTTGAGAATTTGTTCCTTAACGCCGGTAAAGCATTATAAACTTGATGTAGGATTGTTGCAGAAGGGAGATGCTGCCGATTTTATTGTGGTGGATAATCTTACAGAGTTTAATGTTATAGCAACTTATATTGATGGCGAAAAAGTTTCTGAAAAAGGTATTCCTGCTTTCCCTCGTTATAATCCAACAAAATTGCTAAATCAATTCAATGCCGAGAAAATTAGGTTAGAGCAGCTGGTTGTAAAACCGATAGGTGATATGCTTAAGGTTATAGAAGTGGATAATGGGCAGTTATTGACCCGGCTTGCGCTGAAAACTCCTAAAATAAAAGATGGAAATGTAATTTCTGATACCGAAAATGATGTTCTCAAATTAGTTGTTTACAATCGGTACCAACCGTCTGATCCGGCAATTGGCTTTATAAAAAACATCGGGTTGAAACGTGGAGCGTTGGCTTCAACTGTGTCGCACGACAGTCATAATATTGTAGCGGTGGGCACGTCTGACGAGGAAATTGTCTCAGCTATTAATCAGATTATTGACAGTAAAGGTGGAATTTTGGCTTGCGAAGGCGATCGTGTTTGTCTTTTGCCTTTGCCTGTTGCTGGCGTTATGTCGGCCGACAAAGGTTCTGTGATTGCTCAGCGTTACGAAGAAATCGATGCTATGGCTAAAGAGTTGGGGTCAACGCTTCATGCGCCTTTTATGACTTTGGCGTTTATGTCATTGCTGGTAATCCCTGAACTTAAATTGGGAGACAGAGGATTATTTGACGGGAAGAACTTCAGGTTTGTTGAGCTGATGGAGTAATATAATTCAGAATAAATCTAATTGAAAAAGCATGAAACGTATATCTTTATTAGTTTTACTATTCATAGTGCTAAGTGTAAATGGGCAAGAATCATTTGAGAAGTATAGCGTTAGTTATATTTATTCGGGACAAATGTCTCCGATAAATCTTAAAAGTAATAGGACGGCAAGAGTATATAAAACGAGGATCTCAGAAAGTTACAAACAAAATGGAGTAAACTTTGCAGGTCATTATTCCTTTGTCTATTGGGGGTGTGGTTCTCCTTGTACGGGATGTGCTATTATTGACGTAAGGACAGGAAAAGTCTATTCAGGGCCAGATTCTGGATTTGGATATAATTTTATAAAAGATAGTAAACTATTAATTGTTAACCCTAAAGATACTATCAGTAATTCAGGTCAAAACCCATGGGATGAAGTTTATAAACAGGAAAGTTGGGTTTGGGTTGACAAAACGAAAAGATTTATCAAACTAAACTAGTTTCTAAAAGCAGAATGAAGTTTTTATATGATATAAAAAATCCCTTGAAACGACTGTTTCAAGGGATTTTCAATTTTATATTAGGTCAGCTTATTTTACTGAATCAATGTGTGCAATTAAATCTAACACTTTGTTAGAATAACCCCACTCGTTGTCATACCAGCTAACTAATTTTACGAAGTTACCGTTCAATGCGATACCTGCATTTGCATC
>Ga0302285_10001153_pt1 | contig 14526 bp, 7 predicted proteins | sample III_Fen_E2_2_FD_200455 | JGI IMG/M metagenome (GOLD analysis project Ga0302285, IMG submission 200455) | Peat permafrost microbial communities from Stordalen Mire near Abisko, Sweden - III_Fen_E2_2 | ecosystem: Environmental > Terrestrial > Soil > Wetlands > Permafrost | place: Sweden: Abisko... | reverse complement strand
TTCTAAGATACGCATAGCAACGAGTTCAAGATATTCGTTGGAAAAGAACAGTAAAGTTATTGATTTATACCAAGACACTTTGAGATTTATTTTTTGGTTTAAAAGAGGATATATTGAAGAGAGAGTCATCTAGAAAGTTGAAGATAAAATAACTCAGAATGTCTCTAAGATAATGAAATCATAGCACACAAGTCAGATAAGATAAATCAAAATGCTGAGTGAAGGTGTATTCCTCACTGCTGGAGAGGATGGAACACTTTAAGTGCTCACAGCAACTGAAGATGATCTTAACCAACAAATGATCGCAGACTTAGTGAACAAAGGAAAAACATTCGAATCTAAAATGGATGAGGAAGAACATTAAATGTTTGGAGACAATAGCGAAGATGAAGAGGATTAAGTAAATTATTATTTTTGCAGCTAATAGAATTCAATATTGTTTAATATTTCAGGGCAAGAAGAAGAAAAATTCTAAAAAAACAGAGTTTAAGCAATTCTGACAAAGTAGTTGTTGGTGTTTTTCACAATGAAATGGAAGAATCTGCCTGCTAAAGAGGTAGTGAAGTTTATGTATCTAAATATTCTTTAGCTGTTGATTTAAATGTTTGAATTATTTCCAAAATATCTTAATAATTCAAACCAATTCTTTCATTCAAAAATATGTACTAAAATATTTGAAAATTTATCTTGTTTTAGTTAAAACTCATTGAAACTGACAACTTCTTAGTTAAATGAGTTTATTGAAGATGATAATAATGAAATCAATTGTAGTCTGCTGATTCTTTGGTTGAGATATTTTTTAGCAGTTTAGTTTAGCAGATTACTTTATTAAACTTGAATTCCCTTTTGTAAAGCTACTTCTTTCGCATTATTCAAAGCTATTTATAATTTATCAACAGTAACGCAGAAGAGTACCACCTGGAGAGGAAATACTACTATTCAATCCAAATTTTTCAAAAATAATTTAATAATTTTTCAAAGAATTTCCTGTTTGAAATAATACATTAAATTACGAATCAAATCAAATCTTATCAGACAATTAATTTGATTATCATTCTTCTGTCATTCTTATTCAAGCAGTCCACTTTCAAGCCATTATGAAACAGTAGCTATTCAGGCTTGAATAGACACTAAAAGGAGGAAGGTTAGCAATTTTTATTGTGCTTCTAAATTTAACTTGGTGATTTGAACTACTTTATTCAGCAATTTCGTGAAAGAAAGCAGCTTCAATCAGAATCAGAGGAGCCCTTAACCAACTCAAAAATCTTTTCAAAAAGGAGAATACAAAAGTCCAATTCCTCTGCGCAGTCCTCTCAACTACTCTTGCAATCAGGGTGACTCTGAAAAGAATGCTAACACAAGTGCATTAAGTGATAAAAACCAAATAAAACCATCGATCTAAGTTAAATCTTTCTTGGATAGGCATTTATCTAAAAATTCAACCTTTAATGATTCACTTTGCTAACCTGGACCGTAAAGAGACAGCAATACTCCATAAAGACTGCATTCTGTTTCAAAAACAAGAATCAAGGGAGATGAACACAAATAAGAGAAAAGTAAAGATCAATTGAACAATTTATCTTAAGAAGTATCACCTTCTAGAAATGCAATTATCTAGAAGTAGAGACAAGACAATGCAATTAATGATAATAATAAAGTATGAATAAATAAAGTATTTGAAATGTTAATTGAATTTGGCTTTTAAATAGGTAATGCAATCGAAAAATTAAATGAATACCTATCTAAATCATTTGATTTCAGAGAGCACGCAAGACAAATCGAGAGATTTAAAAATTAACTTAGAAACATCACTTTAGAATAGGCTGAAAGTTGTGGAAGCAACAAACTATGAACTTCTGTCAAGAATAAGCAGTTTAGAAAGAAGTGGTTCACATAAATTCAGAGATTGTTCTTAGGATTTCTATTAAGCTAGTGTATCTCCTGTCATGCCAAGAAGAAATGCTTCTAGTTCATTGGTATCAAAGGAAATAATTGACAAAAGAGAAATATCTGAAAATGAAAATGTTGTTTTCAGAAAAGAAACAGATAAATAAGAAAAAGCAGTTTTAATGGAGAATAATAACCATAGAAATGAGAGAAAATCAAGTAATTCAAGAATTAATTAAGGATTTTTTCAACAAAACGAGAGAAAATCATCCTTAATTGATAAAACAATCAAAAATAGCATCATCGGAAATGCCATGCAAGGATGCGTTTCACTACAAGGAAGTGGTCAAAAGAGAAAAACAGACAATAGAGACTCTAGAAATTCGAGATCTCCTTCATAGCCTAGAAAAGGACACCCAGATGAAAGTGGTGATATTAGTTTAAACAGCGTGTCTTAGCAGTATATGCTGGAGTGTGAGAAGGAAGATAAAAAGATTGCTTAATCATTGTGTTAAGGTAAAGCGAAACAAGGAGAAACTGAATTTTACTAGCGAAAGTATGATCAAGTTCTAAAGGAGAAAAACAGATTAGAATATTAGTAAGATTCAAACCCTTAAGAGTAGATTCTAAGACAACTTTAAAGAGAAAATAATATTTTTATAAAGAAGAATGAACAATTAATGACGGCAGTTAAAGATCTGACTGATAAATGTACGCTCATGGAGAGAGAGAAACTAAGAACATAGTCTCGTCATTCTGGAAATATGTTTAATAATTCTTCTGGTTCAAATTTAGGGAATAGAGAAACATCTAATGAACGAAAATAATCGCAAAATGGCTCAAAGTAGTAATAAGAAATAATTGAAATGGAAAAAGTGCTTAAATAAAAGGATGAAGTCATTCAAAAGTTAGAAAAATAAGTCCACAAATATGGAATCTATCAGAAACTTATTAGTTCGGATGAAATTAAAACTTAAAAGTTAGATTTAGAGGAAAAGAGGGATAGTCTAATAGAGATTTTATGTGAAAATCCTGATTTAGCTGCTAGCAAGAGAAAAGAAATTCAGGAGCTGATCAATCACTTAAATAATTAGATAATTTCACTGCTAAACAATTAGTTTATTCTTGCTGAGAGCTCATCAAAGCAACATCCTGAGGGAGAAGAACTTATTTATAATAAAAAACATCTTGAAGAAACCTACAAAAAGAAGCTGTTATCCATGGAAAGTAATCTCTAAAATTTTTATCTTCAACTTGAAACAATCTTCAACGATCCAAGACTAGTAGACACATTGGCTGAAAGCAACAAAGGTTTAGGAGATTATTAATCACATATTAAACTAAATGATCTTCCTTCTTCTTTGGAGACGATTAAGCTTGTTTTTAGAAATTTACTTGACTAAAAAGAGATCAATAGAAAGATTCATGGAGTTTCTAATCTATTCTAAAAGTAAAATATTTAAATATTTTTAATTAATGTTTTTGATAAAATATTTTTAAAAGAGCACAAGAGTTCAATTAGGTACCAAAGCAAGCAGGAGATTTACAAGAAGAAACAATAGAAATACTAAGAAATCAAATCAAGGCACTTCAGAATGAGAAAAAAGAAAAAGTAAAATATTATTAAACACATTTATAAGTAAAATAGACTAAATGGATGACTGTTGTTTTAGGGCTAAATGAAAGCAATAGAGGGATCAGACTCATTGCAGATGAGCGAATTGTTCAATAAATATTAGCAGCAGCAAATGGAAATAAATAAATTTATTAGAGAGAAAGAGGAACTTGAATCTAAATTATTAGAAATTGGAATAAATGAGAAGAATCTTTAGAATAAATATGCCAAATGCAAGGAAGACAATAAAAAGCTTAGAAAGAGTGTGAATGAACATGCAGAAACCATCTCTGCATTGACGAAATCTAAAATTAGATCCAAATCACATGAAGGAATGGCGATGTTCGGGATGACTAAAAATATCGATCAAACATAAGGAAGTTCTGGAGAAGTAGCTGCTGAACTTCAAATGATTAAAACAAGAATGCACGAACTCCAAGCAGTGCAAAGTGTTTCAGAGCAAAAGAGAAATCAGTTGATGTTAGAAAAAAAAGAAATGGTGGCTGCTCTTATCGAGGCATAAAGATAAAATGCAGAATTAATCAAAGCAAATGAGGAACAAATGCAATAGAATGAATAATTAGAGAGGTAGATTGAAGAGAAAGTTGAGTTATTACAGGTAGAGGAAGAAAAATATGAATCATTAATGTAGGAATGTTAATAATTGAATTAGGATTTCTAGAGTATTTCAAAGCAGAAAGCTGAGATATTTACTGAGAATCAAAAGTTAAAAGAATCCATCTAAACTAATCAAGCACGCCATTAAGAGGATATCAGATTGATATAATAAGAATCTTAGGAGTTTAAACAAGAAACAAAAAATTAGACTTATTAGGTAGTTATGGAAAATGAAGAGACTATTAATAACTTGAAAAATGCCTTGAAAGTATGAATATTTTTTGAAATAATGGCACTAATAATAATTGATATTTGCATGATTTTGATGAAAAAAGGCATAAGAACCTTAGATAAAGAGAGCAGATGATAAAATTAAATAACTCGAGAATTAAGTCAAGAGATTGGAAGAATAAAGTGAAGGGTAAGGTAAAACTCAGAATATGATCCAAGAAGAAAGTAGAAAGAAGGCATTATTAAAGGATTAAGAACTAGTTGATGGCAAATAAATCATAAAGAGATAGCTTCAATAGCTGCAGGAAGTAACAAGAGAAAAGAATTTAATTGAAGAGAGAATGGTTGATTTGAAAAATTAGATGGATTTAACGATTAGACAGTACGAAATAGAGAAATTAGAATTTAAGGGAAATATGGATGAAAGTATGATAAAACTAGAGGCTGATACGAGAGATAAAAGAGAATAAATAGAATAATTATAAAAAATAGTTGAAGAAGTACGCAATAAACTGGAGACAGTTTGTGCTGAGAATCAGAGAAAAATTTCAGAAATTAATAATTTGGAAAGAAATCTTAAGCAATCTGAAGAGCAGATTAAAGAACTGAAACGAATCAACTAACAGGTTTAGGATGTAGAAAGAGAGAGAGATTCTGCAGCTTCTGAGCTCTAAGAAGTGTTTGAGGAGTTCAAATAAGCAAACGAGAAGATTGATTTATTGGAGATGTAAATAGCAGAAATGCAAAAACTAATAGATTCAGCGGAAGAGTAAAATGAAGAGTTGAGGGGAGAAAGAGCGATTATGAAAGGATAGTAGTAGATTCTACAGAAATAGATTATAGATTAGGAATCAGTTATTAAGAAGTAAAGTGATAATCATTAAGGAGAAGATATTCTAAGAATTCAAAATGAAGCTAAAAATAAAGAAGAATCATTAACTTAAGAAATTGAGAAGATTTAGAGAGAACATGCAGAACAAGAATAGATGAATGAGCAGTTGAAATAACAAAGAGATTCATTGGAGGAAGAAAGAAGCAAACTTTTAGAATAATTACACTAAGGGGAGACACATAGATAATAACTTAGTGAAGAGTTGTAGAGAGTATAAAATGAATCTAATGATCAAAAATAGTAGTTAACTGATTTGATGGGTGAAATTGAAGAGTTGAATAAATAGATAGAAAGATTAGAGAGTAATCGCATTTAGATGGAAGAAAGGTACAGAGAAGTAGAATAATAATAGGAAAAGGATAAGGAGAGTTTGAAGGAAGCAGTAAAGAGCGATTAAATATATTTAGTAGATTAATCAGCTGAATAACATTAAAATGATATGCAAGTTCAAAAGGAAATGAATCGCAGATAGATTGAATTGTTAAGTTAAGAATTACAAGAACAGCATGCAGAATGTGATAGATTAAGGAAATAACTAGATGAGAATGAAACAGAAGCTAATCAAATAGCTGAAAACAATCAAGAAGCTAACAAAAAATAAGATGAACAGTATATTAATTTGTAAAGACAATATGAAGATTAGAAAGAAGATATTTTAAAGATTTAAAGTGAAAATGAAGCTAGAATGAGAGACATACAGTAATAATTACATTTCTATCTAGAAACAAACAAGACAGCAACAGAGTAGATACTTGGTTTAGAGGAATAGATAAGTTAATACTAAATGAAGCTCACTGAAAATCAAAGTAATAAAGAGTCACTAGAATAAATACTATCTGAATGCAAGTTAGAATACCAATCACTCCAAGAAGCTTATGATTCTTGCTAATAGTTGCAAAATGATTAATAAGAAATAGTTTAATAAAATGAGTAACTTACAAGCGATCTTAACAATAAGATATTAGTTATTTAAGAGTAGGAAGAGCAGATTAAACATCTAAAGGATTAAATTTAAATAGTGAATCTTGAATTATTAGATAAGCAGACAACACTTTCTGAGATTGAGAGATAAGAAAACTAAGAAAACAATGATAAGAAACTTAAAGAAGAAACAGATAAAATGAAGGTACAGCTTAATAATAAAGACATATTTATAAAGGAGTTAAAATTGAATACACAAAAGGATTAAGAAGAAATGCTTTTGATTAAGGGAGTTAATCAACAAACTGCAAAGGAAAATATGCTATTCAAACAAGAAATTGAACAGGTAAGATAATAAATGCATGAAATATAGGAGAGTTATGGAAAAGAATAACAAAAGGTACTCACAGCTGTTAGTGAGAATACCAATTTACAAAAGGAAGTACTTCAGCAAAAGGAGATCATAGCGAAGATCACAGAGGAAAACTTAAAGATTGCTGGAGATAATAATTAGAAATTTAACTAACTTTAGAGTGAACTATTAGCTCAAAAGTAACTGCTAGTGGATTAAGAGACCTTGTGGAAGAATAACTATGAGAATGAGAAGCAAGAAGAGATTAAGACAATGAAGGTTTAGATTCTGGAGGTTGAGGAGGCTTTAAAATAGGCGAATCAAAAAAATGCAGAAAATAAGGAGTAATATGAGAAAAAGTGTAAATTGTTATCCAGTAAAGTTGAAGAGCTGATCAATGAGAGAGATATTGTTAAGTAAAGATTGTTCATAAACGAATAAGAAATAGCTGTTTGGAATGAGGATAAGTTATAATATCAAACACAGATTTAAGATTTGGAATTACAAAAAGTAGACTTAGAATAAATAATCAAGGAATAGTTAGATAAAAGTAGCTAACATTTGGAAGACAACAACAAGGATATTAAAGAGTCTGTGAATGTTGATAAAGGAAAAAGTAGAATGAATGAGTAAAGTTAGTAAGAAGAAAAGAAAATAGCTTCAAGTTCTAGAAACAGAAATTCATCTGGAGAAAAGGATACCAACATTGAGGCAGAGGGTGATGATAATAACTACAAAGAGATAAATAATCAGATTATTTAAGTAACTTATTAATCCGAACGAACATAACTGTCAAAAGAAGGATAATTAGAATCAAGCAATAAAGATGAAGGCTTGGATGCAATTCAAGTGATTGATTCTGCTCTTGAAAAGATTGTATGGGGAATAGATTGCAGTGAAGATTTACTAACACTCGAGGCAAAAGAATGGTGCTTTTCTGCTTCCATCCCAAAGAATTTAAGAGAATTAATAGAAAAATTATAAAAAGATAACAATGACGAATTAAATAAATCAGGAAGATCAGAAAAATCATTTTACTAAGAAAATTAAGAGCAAGAAGGGGAGCGTAAGGAGAGAGAATTACTACAACCACCAGTTTAGTTGATTATTTAGCAAGAGAATAGCAGAACTGAAGATGCAAAAGGCATCTCGATATTAGCAGAGTCACAGCTTATAACTCCATAGAAAAAGGATACCCTCCTGAACAATGAATCATCTGTTGTTTTAGACAACGAAAACAATATCAACAAAGAAGTAAATTTTAGATTATTCTGCATATTCAAAATAGTTTATTTCGCTTATTTCAGGGTTTAGAAAGATAGCTGAGTGAAATGAAATACAAGACAAAGCAAATCAGGTATTAAAGAGACTAGTTAGTCTTAGAAAGAGATAGACTGCTAATTGAAATTAAAGACTTCGAAAGCAATGAAGAAAGACTCCAAGAGCAAGTGATTTTACTTAAAAAAGAGATTCAAAAGATTTAAGCATCTGGATTCGATGAAGGCTCTTTAATAATAAAGTCCACTCTCAAGACCATCTTCCCGAAGTTTTTGGCTGCAATGTAAGCAAAACTTAGATAATATTGGATGAAGTTGTTTGTTTTAATGCATTTATTTTTTTTAGAAATGAGAAATCTTCTTCTGAAACTATTTCTTAAGAATCTCAACAATATCTGGCAGTAATTCTTAATCTACTTGAGTTCAGTGAGCCTGAAAAAGAAGACATTATTTCTTCCAGACAAAAAAGAAGTAAATCAAAGAAAAAAAGTTGGTTTTGAATTGTGTGCATGTATTTTAAAAGAGATTTATTAATTTTTGTACAAAGTGTTAGATATTCCACTCTTTTTTTCTCTTAAAAAAATAATAATAAACCTTTTGAAATGAGATGAAGTTTTAATTCAAATTGAACATGAATGGTGTTATTTCTTCAAATCACTCTAGAAATGCTCCAAATTAAATACATTTACTTTCCTATTTGTAAATCTTTCTCAAAATGAAAATCAACAATAGGATTTCAACACAAAAAGAAGAAAAATCCTTTCCTTGTTTTTTTCTCTTAATAAAAATGCTTAATCACTCAAAATAATAGACAATTAAAGGTACTTAAAAGGGACTCATAAAAAAAAAAGCTCCGAGACCGGGAATTGAACCCGGGTCTCCTGAGTGACAGTCAGGAATACTAACCACTATACTATCTCGGATTGCATGGAAGTATGCTTTTTATCATCTAAATCAGTCATTCAACTTGTCTTTTTTAATGCAAGAAAGTCATTAATACAAATCTGCTCCATAATTTCTAATAATTTTCACAATTCAAGTATAATTTATGTAATTATCAAAGTAAAATTGGAATGAAAGAAAATCATGGAGAGAAACAATTCTGGCTGTTCGATTTGCGCTATGATAAAATTCAATATGCTGACCCAAGGATTCCTAAAATATTGCTTTTTTGGTATTGCGCTACTGTCTTGTACACATTGATCTATGTTTTTATCTGGTAAAAAGATGCCATTTATATGCCATCCTCTGGATTGATGAGTGCATCTGGATATGTTTGCTTAGTTTTCTTTCTTGGATTAGAGGCACTTCTATTTGTTTTAGAGCTTTAAGCATCAAGAAAGACATCTGAAGTCAAACCTTTTGAGGGAGATTCTGGACTTTATAGTTTTAAAGATAACAAGCATCCTGATGATTTTAGAATCGAGCATTCTGATCCTAAGGATCTTCATAGTCTTCGCTAGCCGTAAGCTAATAATGCTGGATATAACATTCCTCATAGCAATCCTTCATATTTAAACATACAATAGCCCAAGGGCACGCAAGAATAAATTAAGGAAAGGAAAGCTACTGGAAATTAATCAATAGCTGATTTTGCACATATCAACGACATAGCAGCAGCTTCAGCAGCTAACAATCAAAACTTACCTGGAAAGGATAAGAAATATCCAAATTCCTAGATATTTCCTTCCCTCAGCAATATAGGTAGACTTCAAAATCAGCAACAAAATCAGTAGTTATTTGCAATGGGTCATTCCCAACATAAAAAATCTTCGTTTAGGATATTTTTAAAGATATTTGGATTGTCTAGTGGACTTCTAATAATGATATTTGGGCATATTACTCTTTTCTTTCTGAACTTTATGCACATTCCTGAATATGGTACTCACTGGATAGTAGTAGGAATTAACCTGCTTTAAATGGTTACAGGAAATCTATTTGCAAGCATCGCTGGCCTCAATATAATCTACAATATGGCTAGAGATAAAACCTTCCTGAATTCTTGTATATTTTCTGAAGAATTGCCTCCTCTGATATTATCACTAATACACTCAACAGCCTACTACAATTTTGTTCTCCTTTTGATTGCTATTATCTGGGGAAGTATATACACAGTTTCATTTACTGCTGATATCCCTTCCATTTTATGTCTGGTTTTTCTTGGGCTTATCATTGTCTTTTTGCTTGTAAGAGAGTATCGTAACTCATTGCTACACTTAGATCTATGAAATAAACATAATAACATATTAATAATTAGATAAAAAATAGTAGTTATATGTAAAATTTCATTTTTATTACTATTAATAAGCTCTTGATTTTGCTCTCTTATTGAATTTAAAAATGAGAAAGAGATAGGAGATCTAGGAGATGAGCATATTGACGTCATAGTTCGTTTTAAACTCTTTATCTTTCCCCACAGAATATTGTTAAAAATAAGAAAAAATAAGAAAAATCCTGAAGAATAACTTTGATCAAAATGGAAGAAGAATACAATACTAAGATCATTCTTGATACCAGACCTGGCAAGGATTATCCTTAGAAGGATTGCTTCCAGATAATATTTGGAAAACCTCATACTGAGAATGAGGTCAAAGTTGATCAGGTTCTAGTTCGAGTAAAGTACATTTCCATAGATGCAAGCATGCGAGTTTGGATTAGTGGTGCTAAAACATACATGGATCCTGTTAATCCTGGAGATGTTATGCCAGCACAATGCATCGCAGAAGTCATTTTCTCTAGGAGCCCAAGTTTAGATGCTGGAGATTTAGTGATGGGTCTTATGAAATGGTAACGCTTCCTTATTCTTGACCGCAAAGGTTTAATGAAATTACCTAAAGGTTATCCTGAGCCATAACACTTCCTTGGAGTTATTGGTAAGAAACCTTCTTTTTGTTGAAATTTACCATAACAAAAATTGTTTTAAAAGGAACAAATGGCTTGACAGCATATTTCGGTATGTTTGATATTGGTAAACCTAAAAAAGGAGAGACTGTTGTTATCAGTGCAGCTGCAGGAGCAGTGGGTTAAATTGCTATTTAATTAGCCAAATAAGCTGGAGCAAGAGTGATTGGTATGGCTGGAGGCCCTGAAAAATGTGAGTTCGTAAAAAGTCTTGGTGCAGATGAATGCATCAATTACACAAGTCCAAATCTTTTCGAGCAACTAAAAGCAGCTTGTCCAAAGGGAATCGATGTTTATTTCGACAATGTTGGAGGTGAAATTCTGGATATGTGCCTTCTTCTTGTCCGCGATAATTGCAGAATAGTGTTATGTGGTTCTATCTCTGCATACAACTCTTCTAAACCTTATGCTATCAAAAACTACTAACGTCTCATTATCAAAAAAGGATTAATGCAAGGTTTCATAGTAATGGATTATGCCAAGCGATACAAAGAGGCGATTTCTTACTTATCCAATATGATTAGAAAGAAAGAATTGATTCACACTGAAGATATTTTAATCGGACTTGATTCAGCCCCCAAAGGATTAGCAAAACTAATCTCAGGCAAGAATAATGGCAAAGTTATCATCAAATGTGATGCTGATCTTCCAAAACCAGCCCTTTGAAGCAAATATATTTCATTTGCAAATTGTATGAATTTGGCACCTGTTATGTAGAACAATTTCCTTTTCAATAAAGAAAATATCATTGATATCAATTTTTATCAAAAAAATAATGGGATGAAAAAAAGAGATTCTATCAGCCTCGAAGAAAATTTTGCAAGATTTTTAATAAAATTTCCAATTTAAGTGATTTTCTGAAAGCAAATGTGTTCGAGAGGAGTCTACTAGCTGCGCAGAATTCAAGTGCAGTTCTGCGATATGGGAGGTATGACAAGCTGACTTTTAATCCGAAAAGAAACACATATTTTCTTGATTGAACAGGAAGTAGCAAGGGAATTAGAGAATTTTTAGAGAGCGATTCAGCAAAGGAGTTTATTAAGAACAATCCATAGATTCAATTCGATTTTCTAGCCAGACGGAACAAACATCCTTTCCTTACTGCCACCTACATCAACGGCTTCAATAAGGATATCTCCCTGAAGAACTATCCTTAAGTAGATATTCTAAATGAATTCCAAAGAGTTAGAACATCATGTACACTTTCTTAGCATTTAACTTTATGGATGGTCAATCATTTGTTTCACATTAAGGAGAAGAAGATTTTACTTTTAGATCAAAAAAACTTCTTTATTAGAAAAATGAAATCGACAAAAATGGACTTTACAATTATTATTATTATTTAGTTTGATAATATTTTGAATTTTGAGCTTCAATTGTTTTTAAAATTTTATAAAGTTGGCAGAAAGGCTCTTCCATTTGCTGGTAAGAAGTTGTATACTTCTAAGCCTTCAATTCAAGGTAACAATATGTTAGTTTATTTTAAGAATCTCAAAATTATTATCAATTAAATAGGTAAATGGACACCTAATACATGGAGCACATATCCTCGTGTTGAGTTGCAAATGGTCAGAGAAGTTAAAGAACCTGCAGAATAGATTTAACTGGTCGACAACACCAACAAGGATATCGAATTTGTTAACTACAAAGATTTTGTGCACGAGTTCCTCAAGGAAAAGAGAGTCAACGAAGAGCTTAATAAGCAGATTCTCTGAGCTATGGTTCTACCCGGAGATTGTCTAAAGAAATCTGTTAGAAAAATTTAAACAAATTTATGTCTTTATTTTAAGACACTATTTCTCTTTGTTTCCCTCCTGTCAAGAGAATTCATATTTGAACTTCTTTTCTTAATAAATCAATACTAAAACAATCTTTAGATTTATAAAAATGAACTTAATGCTGCTCCCTTATGTCTTTTTCAATTTACAAAAATATTATTTTTAATCCTAAAATGGCCTTGTTTTGCATTACCTCCCTCTTTTTTTAATTGATTTGAATTTTTAAGAGAGAGTTTGAGAAAATGCATGCATTTACTGGTTGCTTTGGATCCGAAAAAGTCAGGAGAAGAAATTAAAGGGTCAATAATTGTTTAAATAAGAATAATAAAATAGTGTCATTGGTAATAAGATAAAAATGAATATGAAGACAAGCATGAAAAAACACTCATTCTTGGATTTTGCAAGTAAATTATCAAAAGAGATTATTATCTGATCTCAACATCAGAATCTCTCTCCTCTGATTCTTCTTGCGAGGTGGAGGTCCTTGGTCATAATGGTGACTCTACGAGCATGGATGGCACAGAGGTTAGTGTCTTCGAAAAGTCCAACAAGGTAAGCTTCAGCAGCTTCTTAAAGAGCGAGGATGGCTTGAGATTAGAAGCGGACATCGTTTTTCATTTCCATAGCAATATCTCTGACAAGTCTTTAGAAGGGAAGTTTTCTGATGAGTAGATCAGTAGTCTTTTAGTATTTTCTGATTTCCCTAAGAGCAACAGTACCAGGTCTGAACTTATGAGGTTTCTTGACTCCACCACTGGTAACAGGGGCTGATTTTCTTGCAGCCTTAGTAGCGAGTTGTTTTCTGGGTGCTTTGATACCAGTTGATTTTCTAGCAGTTTGTTTGGTTCTGGCCATTTGCGTTAATTAGTTTTTTTTTTGATTTGATACTCTAGGTAGTTAATTATTTTTTTGATTTGAATAAATATTATAAACAATATCTCCCCCAATGGACAATTTTAAACTAAGAAAATACTGCCGTTTCTTAGCTTGCGGTAGCAGGAGCAATAAGAGTGCTTCTTTACTTCAAGAGAAATCAACTGGCGTCATGTTGGCTGAATTCTGACCTGGGGAGGAGCTCCAAATTCCTTTGATCTTGTCTGCTTAGGGAGTCAATTTAGTAATTAAACAAACAAAACGAATTAAATTGTGTCCACTATATTTCATTAATGCTGACCTCCCTGACATCTTCACTTTGTTGACAAATTTATTCATTGACTCAGTTAGTTTTATTGTTTGATTAAACAATAATATATGCCATATTTACCTATTTTTCAAGAATCATATTTCATCAGAAAATATTTTTTGTTAGAAATGTTTAATTCATTTTGAAAAAATGAGGAAATCGGTTAAGGTAATGCTAAAGCAATAGAAATGAAAGAAAACAACAGGATAAAATGGTTGGCTACATGAGATATTTTGAAAACAAACAAAGGAGAAAAATAAATAATATGAAATGGAATTTGATGTGATTAAAGGAAAATTCAAATTGAATCAGTTTCAAACGAAAAAAAAAGAGAGAGGAGGGAAAAATTAAAGACTAGTTTGAGCTTGTATAACTCGGAATAGATTTAGATCAGAGAGTCAGTGCGACTGTATTTTGTTATTTTACCTAACCCTGACGGAACAATGGAGTAGTTAAAAGCGAAAAACTGAAATAGACATGAAATAACAAGGGATGCCATTTCAAGCAAAGAGGGAATTCTAAATTGATTTCAGAGGAACAGGGAGGGGAGAAATTGCAATTTAGGGTGTCATTTGCTCAATAATTGATAATTTAATTTCTCAGATTCCCCAATCTCTTCCTTCGATTATTTTAGGCTTTTAATCAAGTGCTTCGGAGCTTATTTTGACTTAAAATTTCCCCCTCCCCCCCCAATCTTTCTATTAAGAACATAAACGCACTCATATAATAAGAACGAGAAAACTGCAGTTCATACCTTTGTTATTTTCTTTTTTTTCAGGGCATGTTCTCATTTTTTTAATAGTAGTGTTATCCGTTTGTTCAATAACCCTGTTATGTCAGTTAATATCTTAATAATAATAATAATATCTTT
>Ga0302285_10001152_pt1 | contig 14531 bp, 9 predicted proteins | sample III_Fen_E2_2_FD_200455 | JGI IMG/M metagenome (GOLD analysis project Ga0302285, IMG submission 200455) | Peat permafrost microbial communities from Stordalen Mire near Abisko, Sweden - III_Fen_E2_2 | ecosystem: Environmental > Terrestrial > Soil > Wetlands > Permafrost | place: Sweden: Abisko... | reverse complement strand
TTATCTATCTATCATTTATCTTTCTAATTACTGTTCAGCTTCTTGAAAGTAATCAGCATTCTCTGCTTTGGCTACTTGATGCATAATCTTCCTTGTGTACACTGGCTTCATCAAGATGATACTGTTTGACTTATGGAACTCATCTGGTGTCTTCAGCTGAAAAATAGGATGCTCTGCCATAATGTGAATTGTTAAGAACCTAGTAAAGATTAAGTAATTGCGCAACACAAACAACTCAAACAATCAAATCTAACAAATCAAAAAATTAATATTCTTTTTGCGTAGAAGTTTCTTAAGACATAGGAGAAATTAAAGAGAGATCTCATCAACATTAAAATGATACGAATTCAAGAGAGAAATAATTTTGTGGTAATTATCTGAGTAGTAGTGAAAGTATTTGGAGATTGTTACATCATAAGTGAGAACTCCATCTAACAGCCCAACATGTACACGCACACATGCAGAAGATACATTTTAGTTAAAAAAGATAAAAGAGAGAGATTTTTCATTGAAAAAGAGGAATAATATCCTATTAAAGGAGGAAGTAGAAACCCAAGGAGGATTTAGATTATAGTTGTGGTGTTTTGTTTTTTTCATGAGATTTCGGGAGAATTTCTGAGTGATTTAAATTGATATTGTGTTCATATTCTTCTCTTCATCTTCTTTATAGTGAAGCCACTTTGAGCTGATACAATCTAAGAGTAGAATTCCTTAAGGACAATACAATTTAGTTTGTTTCATCATTCAGTATGAACCCTTATATTTCCGATGTCTATTTAAAAGCAAATAAATTACTAGAAATCAATCATTGAAATATATTAATCACTTCAAGATGCAATAAGAATTAAAATAGGTTATCTAATGAATTGCTTACTTATGTGAAGAGATGTGTTCTTAATCTCTTTTTTATATCGAACAGCACAAGCGAATAGCAATTAAACTATGATTATTATTATTTCTTTCCTTGATTCTACTACTCCTCCTCTTCCTCGTAGTCATCAAACTTTAAGACATCGTAGCGGGTTTTAAATGACGAACTACCTTCAAGAAATATGAGCTAATCAAGTGATGAAGAATACTACACTTAGATGACTTATACTTCATCAGCTCGCACATAGAGTCTCTCCCAAAAAGGCTAAATTAATTTAAAATATCCAAAATATGTCAAAATAAATCAATTAAATTTATTAAACATTCATAATTCTTACTCCTTTGCTCTGAAAAAAATCTAAAATTTAATATATTTCGAATCTGAATTGCTCCTTGGTCTTTGCTACTCCTGCTGATTCAACTTATCCAGCCACTCTTTATTGCTATTATCTAGCATTATCCCCTGTCTTCTTACGCATGCTCACAGCGAAATTAATCGCTCCTTCCCCATCTAAGAACGGATATGCTTTTTCAATAATAAATTCTCCTAATGGAACATTAAATAATGTCGTAAATATGCTCTTTCCGGTTACTAAATCCAGCACACCGAACCTTGAATACTCCGAGCAAGCCATTCCAAGTAAGTTCTTAGAGTTATGCGCAAGTTCCACATGATCAAACTCATAATAGAACTAATAATGTCTGACAAATTTGCTAGATGCTGGGACAAACAATCCAATTTTTGTATATTGGTTTTTCTTTTGAACCACTACCATCTTCCCTTGTACTATCAGCCCAACGAATGGCACATCGGCATTCCCACATCTTATCTTGTAATGGCTCAGAAGACTGCAAGAATTCGTTGAAGAGCTGACTCTAAACAGAGAGCAGCCTTCATCATTGTAGAGTTCTCCACCGATTAAGAAACTCCTTTCGCCTCGGGAGATGAACAATTTCGGAGTGGGTTTCTATTAGTCTAGTTAGTATTTACTTATTATTCTGATATCATTACTGGAGTTGATCTCCCAGATTTTCATTTCCGATTATTGGTCAACAGTCAGGAAGGCCTTTTTATTCGTGTCTTGGCAGCGAATGAATGACATGGATATGATTTTCTTTCGTATGTTTTGATCTGTGTAATGAGCTATGCATCGAGAGTATGCCTGTATGTAAGAGTATTTAGGACAGTAATTACTAATTAACAGTTTTAATTAGAAACCCACCCAATTCAAGAGATTCGAGATTTCTTGAAGAATCGATGAATAGCTAATGATGATTTGATCTTCACCTTCTTAGAGGAGTTCCTCGAAATCACGGATTCTAGTTGATAGTCTCGTTGTTCTACCTCCGATATGTCGGTATTTCAGCATAACTTTGGATTACTACTAAATATTCAATTAGGACGGGTTGTTCAAAGAGCTAAGCTATTGTAATTATTGTTGTCTGTCAAATTCATAATTCAAAAGGTTCAGCAGCTAGTGATGCTTGGCTGATTCAGAAAATGCTTGTTACTTCATTTGCTTGAATTACTATTCACTCATTTGAGCAGTTATTGCTATTTTTGCCATTGTTTAAGTTCGACTGCTCGTTGAATTACTAACTGGATTATTCTTAGCTTTCCATTTGCTGAGGGGATTACTCTTGTTACTGGCGCTATTACTGCTGTTATTCTATAAGAATGGCTAAACATCGTCGTTATCTTCATACCCACTTAGCTCAAAGCTAACATCATGATTGGGTTTTTGAGTTCTTCCATCTCTGCTGATTTCTGATACTGTTAAATGATTCGCATCCTAATAAACTGGCTCCACTTCTTCGAGAAATCCTAAGCTGGAACTGACAGTCTCATAAGAGAAGCTCTCATCGTTGTTAGGAATTATCTAATAGTTACTCGGATCATCGTTATTATCGTTGTTCTAAGAAATCTTTTCTTAGTTATTATTCTCTTCCATTTCTAAATCTAAAGAATCTTCGGACTCTTCCTATTCACCGATCACTGTTGGATCATCATCAACTTTCTCTTATGCCTCTTCCTTATCTGCAATCTATTCCTTTCTGCTATTCTTCTTAATGTTTCTTCTATTTGTTTTCTATTTCTCTACTAGTTAATCTCCTTATTTATTTAAATCCTTTTTATTATTCCTATTTCTTCCTCTTTAGAGCATTTTCTTCTCTTCTTCCTTCTTCTCTAGTTAAATCAACTCTTCTCTACGAGTTCCTGATCTTGTTCTCGCTTACCAAGTCTTTTCCGTAACACCAATACTATTTAAGTTATTTTACTTATCCTCCACAGAATTATTCTAACTATTCTCCATTTCTTATTTCTGCTTTAACTTCTCATCAATCTCTTTTGTAGATGACCTTCTCCCTTTCTTTTCCTTCCTTTCTAATCCCTTACCTATCTTCATTTACTACTTAGATACATCCTGTGATTCCAATCCTATTTTGTTGATGTTGTTGTTATCCTTTGTTGTATCATTTAGTTTTCTTCTTTTCCTACTTTCCCCATCTTGAAACAACATTTAATCTGTCTCCCCTACCTTAATTTCATCTTAAAACACTCTCTTCCAGATTCCCTTCTTCCCCTTACCTTAATTCTGATCTATTGTCTACTTCTTCTGTTATGTTTCTGTTATCTTCTCTTCCTTGGCTTATTTAACAACGACAATCTTTTTTTCAGTAACTTTCCATAGTTATTTGTTAATTCTATCACTCTATGAACACGTATCCTCTTTGGATGAAAAAATAAACTAACTATCCTTCGAGAATAGGCTTTTCTATTAATTATTCTATTATGATTTTACTGGTTATTCTATTTTAGGTTAAAGAATATTTCTTTCTCTGTCAAATCTCTTCATATTCTCTGTTAACTCGTAATCACCTAGGATCTACTCTGTGAGCACCTGAACACGAGGGTGATATGCAATCCTAGCAAAGAATTCAATGCAGTCATACAGCGGTGTATTAGTTTAACTAAACAACCAGTGTGTCGCAGCATATTAACTGATCTTATTCGTCTTCAGCGAAAGTACATCGGATTGATTAATTCTTGTCTGATATTCTAATAATCGAAGTGTTAAGTCGATTCGTTCAAAGCTTGAACCGAAGAACTCCCTGCAAGAATTCCTAGAGTTAACTTCGCTGTCAAGAATTTCTCTGCAATCGATTATCGAATGACGGATCTCATTCATAAAAGTCAGGAATTATCTCTCTGATTCCTTAACCTACAGCTTAGGTATGATCTCCATGAATCTGTCTAGACTTATGACAATATGGTTACGGTGGATGCAAAGCAGACAATCAAGGCATCCTAATCGATTATAGTTGCAGGCGATGTCAGTGCATACGAGAGTAACTGGGAGATGATGTCGTGGACAATTGAAATTCTCTAAGTTGCTTTTAGATAGGCATTAGAATCTATCAGGAAGAGGTTCAGGAGGTGGCTTTTATCGCTTTGGAAATGAAAGTGGAGGTACAATTACATTACCATTCTCTTTGGATTGTCTCCTTGTGATTCTTCCCTGCTGAGAAGGATGATTAGCGAGAACTTAAGAATTATTCTATGGTTGACTCATATGTAATAGTCCCACCGAGAGGTATTTAACTGTGCTTATGAATGGATTGCTACTGTGTGTATTTGTATTATTTGTTTTGCCTTTGTTTCTCTTGTTTTTGTGTTATGTTTTTTTTGAAATTGATTCTATTCCCTTCAGGATTGTGTGTTTCCCACATATTACAACCTAATTATCTCACTTTTATATCAGAAACATCTGTTCAACTTCTCAAGCAAAAAAGAAGCTCCTTGTTCTCTCACTCTCTTTCCCTCTTACATTTTTAACATAGCAAACCAAATAAATATCCTCCGCTTAATCATTCCTTATTCATATTGGAATCCCATGCTTAGATTATGATTTTTCATATTCTCTTCGAATGGGATCAATGGTCTTTGCTGATTTCCGCCAAAACAGCCTTATTTTCAAAGAAGGGGAGCTGTTTCCAGTAAGCTGGTATCAAGAATGAGGAATGGATCGAAAAACAACTATTTGATATCAGTAAAGGTAATCGCTTCAGAAATAGTCTCATCAGTGATTCAATAGTTGCTTTAAAAGCAAGGGAAAGAATATGAAGTTCTTTGAAGGAAGCACATTAATGGAGGGAGAGAGGATTAGAGAAGTGCAAGGAATCAGGAATAGCGCTTGAAACGAGTAATATGATTTAATAAAAACAAAATACAAATTGAATATTTTGTAGAGTCAGTGATTTCTGGGAAATTAATCGAATTATCCCGATGTGACTGAGTAATCTTTATTAGATGAGCTGATAATAATTCGAATCAACCGAATAGATGAGATGATCGTCTCTTATCGAAAATTGCTCAGATTTCCCCATCAAACAAAAATTATTAATTTAATCTTTAGAGACATATTTTTAAAGGATGATACAGATTAATTGAAGATCAATTGATTTTATATTTTTTTGCTGGAAGTTCTAGGAGCAATTATAGATAAATACAGATTCTTTTGAAAGATTCTAAAATCTTCAATGACAAATAATTATTTAGAATAGGCTAATATGCTTGAATGCTTTAATTCGTGGTGTAATTGATCCAAAATATATGAACAAACAAACAATATTTCAAACTCATGGCTGCTATTGTTGCTATTCTTTGTTCACAAATGGATTCTAATCGAGTTCTTCTTTATCCTTGTTTAACACTGTGATCTACTGCCATAGTGTCTTCTCTCCTAACCTTTCGAGTCTCTCTTTCTCGCCAAACACTACACACAATTTTCACAATCAATAAACAATCTAAATTACATCCTTTAATGTTTGTCATTTACACTTCGCTGCTTGTTGGGTTGAAGTCGGAGCGAATGGAGGGTATTTCGTTCCATGCTGGATGTCCTGATCGATTTTGTACATAGCGTTTTTAAGCTAGTAAATCGAGCTATTAGGATACACCATGCCGATGGTTTTTGGGTCTTTGAAAACCCGTTCTTCGAGTCCTGCTTGTTAGCTTTTTTCCTCTGCTGTTCTATCCCTTTGATGACGGAGGTTTCTAAATGCTGAGATTCTTGTTTCGTTCTCCTGTCTTTCTTTGTAAGGCTCCGCAACAGGAGTCATCACAGGCTTCTCTCGTAAGCCTGCAAAAGTGAGAAACAAAAACATATTATTTCATACAATAACTCAAAAGACAATGTAACATGTAGCAGATTCTGTTTTTAGTTTACTTTATCTGAACTTGCCCTGTTTGAGGACAGAGTAAGCACTATCGATTTTCTTATTCAACGCTGCATGTTTCTCGTCGTTGTACTTCTCCTTTCGGATAATAGCTATTGCACTTATTGCAATATCCATGCCGTCAATGTAGTTCTCTGATGAAATACAAAAAGTATAAAAAACCACGAAATCTAAAATATGTTTCTCACCTCCTTCAATGCATTTCAATGCTGAATCAAGGAGACTCTACTTCTCTCTGTAGTTCTTATCTAAATTAAGCAAGACAATCAATAAATTAAATCTAGTATTTAAGTATCTCTTTTTGTTGCTAACTTTTTTCATTTAGCGCTTTAGCAATGATATCTTTGGCTTGCTTCAATTTCTTGTTCACTTCAATGTTATACTTGATGTCTTGCTTCTCAATCTTAATGTAGTTAACCGCTAACTTAATTAAGTAGATCGCATTCTACTTGTTCTCGTGCTTTTACATCTCATCATCATTCTCCTCTTTAAAATCAGCCATTTAAAAATAACAATTATTTTAAGTGTCATTGTAAATCCCAATTAAGCAATCTTACCATCTCCTCTAAGAGAATCCATAGCCTGACTGTACAGATCCCTCTTGCTGTTCATATTTAGTTTCAATTTAAGATTAACTCAAGATATCTTTGAACACATTAATAATTTATTTTACCTATGTGCGAATCTCATGAGAGGATGATCCATATTGTTATCTGCATGTCCACTCTCTAAAAAACAGCATAAGAGCCTTCAATAACAGCACATAATTTAATCAAATTACCTAGATTTGATCCTTGTTTCTCATCATCTTCATTATAATTCGTATCTTCTTCATATTCACTTCCTTTATTCTTTCTCGGTGGTGCTAATGTCCTTAACGTTCTCCTTAACGTACTATTAAACGGATCTTCTTCAACATCTGGTTCTTTATCGACATTCTCAGCTAGTTTAGCTATGGTCTCATTAGCTTCTTCATAATTATCTTACTTGTACAGTCTATAAGCAATTTCAACGGTTGCTTCTTTATCCATAATGTAATGATTTTTCGTTTTAACAATTTCCGCCACAGGAGGTGGTTTAGATTACCCGCTATTAGGCTATTCTACAATCTCTGCTTGCTCTTGGAGTTTTTGCTGTTCATCGATTAACAGATTCATATAAACTAGATCTTTATATTTCGCTTCTAAATGCTATTTCAATCCAAGATACATCTGTTCGATTTCATTATTCAAAACTTCATCTTTCTTGTAACTCATATCAACTAATTTCACTGCTTTCATGATCATCTCAAATGCCTTATTATGATACCCTTACTGCAATAATATCCCTGCTTTCATAAGAATTCTTTGTTTTCTATCGGATATTTGATGTCTAGTCTTTTTTGCTTTGATTTTAGTCATGAAATTCTCCTTCGCACGGATATGTTTGTTTGTTAATTTCGAAGCAAACCTAAATAACTCAAAGATTCTTGCATTCTACTCTTAAGTTCTGCAGAAATTGCATAGTCCACAACCACCACAACTGACAATATCGTTATTACTAGGATTCCAAAACTAAAACAATTTCGGTTTCTCAGCCTAATCAATTGCGTTCCTGAGATTTTTTATGAGTTTATCAGGTTTCACAAGCAGCAATTCGTTTTAGGTATGTGCTAGTCTGCAGCGCTTGCCTCGAGGACATATTTATCCACTTAGAACAGCTGGACACATTTTAGTTTTGATTTTACCTAAAGCTTTCTTGAGTCGTTTCTCTCTAAGCTTATCGTCTAATTCATCCTTATCCATGTTTTAGGTATCCCTAACAACATCTTCTTCTTCCTCTGGTCCTTCTAAGGCTAGTTATGGGTTGTTTTTAATTTATGTATCACGCTATTCGATCATTTCTTGAAGTTCTTCTAATTCTCCTATTTTCTTTTTCATCAAATCAACACTGGAATCACCTTAACCTAACGCTCTCTCGATCTTTAGGAAACACTACTCGATTTGATAATTCAAGAATTCATTGGAACTTGGCTTCTAACCGCCAATTAAACCAGTTTTTCGTCCATAGACTTCAAGTTTCTGGAGTTCTTAACTGCTACCACCTTCTTCACGTGCTGTAGTTCTTGCCATCAAGATTGTCTCATTAGTTATGTCCTGTCCATCTTGTCGAAACACATATATCACATATTAACACATAAACAATCTGATTTTATGAATGCAAATAGTATCTTACCAAATGCTCCAAGTTTAAGTGCTTTTTTCCATTTCATTTTGAGTTATTCATGTTTTTACTATTCGACTTCGACTTCCTTTTCTACTTGAGACACTGCTTTGCTAATGATTTCGAATGCTTCTTGATATCTCTCTAGCTTGTAGAATATATTTGCTTTCTGCAAACATCCTAGCTTAAATGTCAGATTATCAGTTAAGATCTTCTTATCGATTTGTTTCTGCTTGAAGGATTGTCTCTTGGAGATCTTCGCATTGGAGATCTTTGTTGCAGTTGCTAGATTTTCTATTACTTGCTTGTTGAAAGTCTTAAACTTGCATTCAGAGCATGCAGTCTGCTAAGAGCATCCAGTGCATCTCTCGAATTTATTACCAGCAGGGTTCCAAGCTTTGAGCTTTGGATCTTTGAACCCTTTGTCAACGACGCCTTTTAAATATTTAAATAGCATGTCTTTCTTCGATGCAATTTCCTTAGTGAATTTTAATTCTGCGACAGTATGTGCAAAAGCACAGTTAGCTCCAATAGGTACACATGCTTTGACACTGCTGACATGCCATCTTGGGCCCACAAACCCAGGGCAAGCGTTACTGAAATTACACACAAATATAATAAAAATTAAATGCAAATGCAAATCAACATAATAATATAATCAATGTGTATTAGCTTACCCAAGAGGACACATGATATTTTTGACTTGCTCTCTTCTCGAGGAATACGTCGAGGATGTGCCATGAGAGTACTTGCTGCTACTCGAGGCATCGTGTTACTGTCAGAATTAATTACAATACAACCATAAGTTTAGTTTATTTTACGAAATCAAATCTCCTTACATCTTGCATAGATTGAGATTTTTAATTGGGATCTGAAGACGAAGAAGCAGCCAAAGCAGCAGCTTTATTTTAGTTATCCTTGCTCATTTAAGATAAACGAATCAACTCCAGCATCTTCTCTTCTTTCTAATAGCAATTGAGAAATATTAAAATAACATAAAATAAATATTAATCGTTACTTGCTTAACCAGCTGAGCTTTTTCTTCTTCTTTGATGTCAGGCTGTAAGAAATTCAAAACAAAAAGGACATCAATCATTCATCAAAAGCTATTTATTATTTGTACATTTGCCTATTGTTTCTGTAATGCTTCCAGCTCTTCTTTCTTTGATTTGACTTCTTATGAATCCTAAGAATCTGCCTTACTAGCTTACCCTTTGTCTTTAAACTAAATTGAAATCAAAAAAGAACCATTTATCAATCAAACAAACAACCCAATACCCTCCTATCTTTTCATTATATTTTACTCTCTTTTTCATTCTGTAGGTGTGTAGTTGTGCTCGCTGATCTTCTGAGATTCTCTATTCAAACTACTTGATCTTCTGCATTACATCCCTTTCATATGCTTCCATGTACTAATTTATGAAATAATGTCAATTACACCAACAGAATCATCATTTCAATAATATCACAGTCTCTCTTTCTTTATCATTTCCCTTTATGGTCTGTTTACTTAGAGTTGATCGTAGACTTCTTTGAGGAGTTATGCATTGATGGGGTTTTCAAAGTTTTCTTTTCTGAGTTATTCATCTTATTTTTGTTTTTTCCCAATGAGCTCGAAGTTAAACATCGATTCGGGGAGATCTTGCAGGAAGACTGTTTATCGGGGGTTGAAATGTGAGATGATTGATTTGATATGGAAGTTATCGCATAAGGAAGAATATGCATCGGAGAAAGTACCATTTTATATTAAAAACCAAGCTTTTTTAACTACACCGCGCTTAAACAGCTAAGGGAAACGACCTTTGAAATTTTCACCCATTTTCTCTACAGCTTGTTCGAATCCTTTAGGTTTCTCAAGGAACTAAGGGGAATTGAGCTTCGATTGCAGATAAATATTTCGATGTCGTCTGCTCATTCGATAACCGATTGCAGGATTGAAAGTACAATTATCAGCTTCTTCAAACTTCATCAGAATCTTCTTGCGTTCTTAGGCGTAGATTTTGTTGTCCCAGACAGAAGTATTAGGCTTATCGAGCTCTTATGCTTCTTCAACGTAATCACGAGATAACTCGAGGATCTAAGGAAGGAAGGGGAAAAGGAGTAAGAAAAGGTAATATCAAGAGAAGAGTATTTAACATTATCTCTACCTTTTTATTGATGGTTCTTAGTTGAACGTTGCATGAGGGTGGTGCCCAGAAGGGGAGTTTCTTCCTATTTGGTTTTGCAACTTACACCCTTGCGTATTCTCTAATTATCTCAAAGAAGTCCTTCTTGAACTAAAACGGATATGGCTTCCATTTCAGCAGTGGCTTCTTCTCTGCCTCCTTCTTCCCTTAATTCCCTGGTTCCTAACCCTTTGCGTCCTTACTCTTTCTGATTTCGTACTTCTACGTAGGGTAGTTTCTCTTCACAGCTTTAGGATACTTCTTCTTGATTTCATGGAAAGTCAACGAAACAAACTAATTAAGTCCTTGCTGTTTCTGCTCTCTAGGCTTGTTCCTATTCTTCCTCATGACTATGAACGCCTTTGCAGCTTCATTAAGATGTCTAATCATTAGTTTGTTCTCTTTCGTGATCGCTCTTTTCTACTCCAGCAACTTCTAGATATCCTTTGCTTTTTCACTTTCATAGAATGTCAGTTTTTCCTTGAAAATCGATGTCAAATCATCGATCTTTTCTGTCCTTCTCCCTTCAATCTCCTAGAACAGTTCCTCAGATGTTTTAACTTTCCTACCTGCACCGCCTGAAGCTCCTTTGTTTTCTTCAATCTACTGAAATGTTTCTTTTGATCGCTCTTTTATCATATCTTCCTCATCGGAATCAAACACATCGTACTCCAAACCGAACTTACTCAACTTGTTCTGCTTGAATCTATCAGTCAAAAAACACCATGATTCAGTATGTAATAAAGATCCTATCAAATCTGCCAATTTATGTTACTCATGCACGATCATTTCTTGAAGTATTCTGTCCTTGGAGAATTTCGTACTTAACTGCAACATCGTCTATCCTGTTTTATACTTATCTTTCGGCTGTTTCAAGACCTTCAATGGTGTCTTAGCCAACACAAAGTTCTCTCTAAACACATTCTTCTTTAACTACTCTCGCACACGTTGATCATTCTCTTCCGCTGCTTTTATTTGTTATTCCCTCTCAATTCGCCTGTTTGTATTCCACCTTCCATAGAACTCCCTCAATTAGGTTTCGAAATTCTACCTATCCTCAAATTCGACATCTAAGAAGTTCCTCTGTCGTGACTGGCAAACATAACAGCAAACAAATCAATTATGTGTCCCTCAATATCATTTATTTTTAACCTCCTTACATCTAATTTATCATAGAATTTCATGAGCTACTCCATTGGGTCAATCTTCTTCTTTTGCAGATTCTTGTAGTAATTCTAATAAGATTCTTTGGTTCCTTTCTTTGGTTCAGCTGCTTTTTTCTAACTAATCTCTGGCTCACCTCCTTTCATTGTTGTTGTCTTACTATCTACTTGCGATGGGTGTTATTTACTCTACTCTTCTTCTTCCTCTGGTGCTGGTAAATATCCACAGTTTCTCTAATATTACTGAATAAACCCTAAGAAGACTTAATTGAAATACTCATCGATATCTTAGAAAACTACTTTCTAATTAAACTTCTGTCTCTTTTCTTCTTCGAGTGCTTAGTTCTGCTTCTCATCTGCTAGTGTCTATGGGAATCCACTGTCGATAGCCTCCTAAACCAATTCCTTCTGTGATTTCAACTTCCCCCAATGCGCCTTTAAATATTTCGGCTACCGGAATGTCTCAAAGGATCTAACAAAAAAAAACGTATTTTGCATAAGTCAGTTACATTTGATCACTTTCAATAATAGCAAAAGTATCCATCTATCCTTACGGTCCATCTTAGTCATGTTTGGTATCTTCTTCTTCGTCTTGATTCATGTGATAATCGTGCATGATTCCTTGACATAATATCTTGCGATATTTCTGCTATGACTTATTGTAGTCAAAGAGAGCATCTTTTGAAGGATGTGCACCAGGCGCAGAGTAAAAGAGTCTTTTAGCAGCTTCATCTGCTTTTTCTTTAGTGTATTTCCTGGAGAGCTTCGATTAATTGAATTCATCGTATCCTTCTTCGAAATAGCTACCAATGTTGTTGTTTTATCTGTTTTCTTTATTGGTCTCTTCGGAATGGAGCTTTATTGTATACTCCACATCGTCTACGCGAAAATCAATCATATCTCGTAGCTTTCTTGTCATTTTCTCCTCGTCTACGCGTTGTTTCTGGAGAACAAACAGAGCAATGAAAGTTATATGAACACAATATATCTTTATGTTTCAAATAGTATTCTCTTATTCATTATTTGATGATTCTTTCTTTTTTCTTCTTCTCTTTTTACTTCCATAGGCGTAAGTGATTCATAGTCTTAGTCGATGAGATCTTATACTTGTCTCTTTCTCTCTTCGAACTCCATTCTATCTTTGACCTTCAAACATCTACCTTTCTCTGCATCCATGCGTGCTCTCTATTGAGTAACGAGCAGCTTGTAGAACTCCAGTAGGACCTTTTTATCACTCACAGCTACATGATGCTTCTTCTTGTAGAGCGACTTAAAAATAATTTTCAAATCAAGTTGATATTACAAATGATATTAATTTTCAATCCATTTTATGCTTGTTATTACGACAAGCATTTTATAGAAGTCTTAACCTAGATCTTCGTAATTCTATCCTTCGCTGATGAGGCTATACTCTAGAGGATGGTTCTTGTCATATCGACTTTCTACTAAGTCTTCCTCTTCATTGATCTTTGAAGGTTAAACTCGCCTATTTTAGGACAGATTGTAATTTTAAAAAATAACCTCAAAGGGCAAGCATGGCGTGTGAATAAATAAATAAATTGATCAGTAGGGCTATTTATAAGTTATCGTTACGACTGTGTGATGTCAACTCCAGCGAAGTACTGGATTCTATTCTTATCCATGGCTTGAATAGAAACACTGCAATCTTGTTGATACTTAAAACTCTGATTTAGATTGTATTATCCTTTTCTATTTATTATGAACGTTTTAGAGGTATTTTCCAATTGAACAATCAAACAAAAATTCTCTTGATTCCAGTAATTTAGTTAATAGATAGATTCTTAAGAATTCAAGCAGAAGCTGTCATAAGCTAGCTTGTTTGAAATTAAACCATTTGAGATAGTGAATGAATAAAATATCAATATAATTTGTGAAACAACTCCCAGCAGAAGGAGAGATGCAGAGAAATATTTCTAAATTTTTTTTGATTAGCCTTTGCTCTGTCAAAATCACCTCGTTAATCACACATAATTTAAAAAAGCTTACCTACCCTCTGTTTTGTTTTTGCTTCAAAGGAAATAAGCAAGCCAAGTTTTAGTTTTATTGTTGTTGTTAACTTTTTTGAAACTCAAAAGGAATACCTTTAATATCCTTTGTTTCTCTCCCATATGAGTTGCACAAATGTAATACTGTCACCAAAACATGATTTTTACATTATCTTTTAGGATACATATTTCAAAATAGATCTTCAAAAGTTAAAAAGAGATCTCCTCTCTATTTCTTCATTTGCATATTTTGATTCACAAGTTAAAAATAATAATAGAATATTGATTATTATTCATTCATTGCTACAAAAGGGAATTATTGCTTGTTCATTAACAAAAGCTATTCACTTAAATTAATGTTTCACGCCTGCAGCTTCTGACTGATCTCGTAAATGTTGAGTTTCCTCGTAGATAACAAATTATGCTGATTATTCATCCATCACAATTATTGAGGGTGACTGTCAATATTTATTTTTTTATTTTACTTAATCTGTCTACTTGATTGACTAATATTTGACTTAAAATACAGAATTTACTTCACTAATAACTTAAACTGGAATAACAAAAAGAAAATGAAAATGACTTTTTAGGTGTACTATCTTCTTCTTCTTCCAAATTTATCTAAGATTTGAGTTATCTCTCTTTGATTTAACTTAAGGAGATATGAGTTAAGCTTATTGAGTGTTATTAACTGAGAATAGAGACACGAAATTTCCTGTTGATTTTGAAATTTTAGCTAATTAATGAGCAAGTAACCTATTCAGTAAACCAGACGATAATAACTTATTTTCTTCCATCATCATACCAGCGTTCTCATTTATAAACTCAAATAGAATTTGTAATTAAATCAGATGACTCTCTCTCTCTCTATTTCTCTGGTATTC
>Ga0302285_10001151_pt1 | contig 14539 bp, 10 predicted proteins | sample III_Fen_E2_2_FD_200455 | JGI IMG/M metagenome (GOLD analysis project Ga0302285, IMG submission 200455) | Peat permafrost microbial communities from Stordalen Mire near Abisko, Sweden - III_Fen_E2_2 | ecosystem: Environmental > Terrestrial > Soil > Wetlands > Permafrost | place: Sweden: Abisko... | reverse complement strand
CTTATGTTTCCCTTTTCTTATTCTGGCTTCTATTTTTGTATGAGCTTTTTGGACGAGAATTATTATTTTTCTTAATCTCTCCTTCAACTAAAGCAAGTTCACATTTTTCCTCAAAATTATCATAATTGCCTTCTCCATTCTCTCCAACATCAGGTATTTCTTCAAAAATATCTGAATGGTAACTATCATCTTGCTTTTCTTCTAAATTCTTGCTTCCTTCTTCTGTCCTGAATAATTTCGCTGGCTCATTGCTATCTATTGTAGTTTAATTGCTTGCCATTAATGAAATTTTATTATTCGGCATTGCATTTTCAACATTTCCCTAGCTTTGTGTCGGATTATTCTTAACCTACGAGAATGTATCTGCTTCTTCAACAACTTCTAGGATCACTTCCTCCCCAACCGATCTCTTACCACTTACTGAATTCTACTTATTTCTTCGGTAATTTCGTTCTTGCAAATTATTTTTCAGACCATTAATCAGACCAGTATTCACTAATGGTTTTATCGTCTCTTCTCCTTCAAATGCCCCATCATCATCACCATCATTTCTATGACTATCCTAAAGTGGAGCTGATTCCTCACAAAGTAGTAAAATACTTTCATTACTATTCTTGATCACAATCTCCACATCTTATTTCATTTTTAATTACTTCAAATCCAGTTTAAGAAGAACTCGATCAAGTAGAATCTATACATTCCCAATACTTATTTGCTTTGAGTCTACGAAGAATACACTCAGACAATTTAAGGAAATATTCACAAACAACTATTTCTAAATGGCATCACTGAAAGCTACTAATAACTCCACCATCGCGAAATCGTCTGTTTAGTGAAATATAAATAAATCACTCACATTGACATAGTGCTCGAGCTAACCAACAAACTACTCAGATGTAAAGACTATTTACAGCTAAAGTTTAACTCTGTTCAAGATAAACTAAAGACGCCCTTCGAATAGAAGCTTACCTTGGTAGTCTCCTAAACAGCTTAATTGTGTTTTGGGAATATTCACTAAGATTTCCAAATCATTATTGCTAGGAGTTTTGACTAAAATCATTTAATTAATTGGAGATTGGGGTGAACTGAGATGCTGATAAGCAAACTAGGCATTTTAAGGCTAGAGTTACTACTTCTACTATTAGATTTAGTTATTATTGAAACTATCATATTATTATCTAGAGTTAGCAGCAGATTCCTTGTTTAAACTGTTAATTGAGTTTCCTGGAACAGACAAATTAGAGAGTCCATTTTATTATTACAAACGATGCACAGTATTTCCCTGCATTGTCGTAGGTTAAGAAGTCTAAAGAGAAGAAGCAATAATGTTTCCATTGTCTGAAAAACTTTTATAATTATTTTTGGTTGTTCTTCTTGTAAGAAAATTATTATAGGAAGTGTTTGTTGTTGGAGAAGCAAAACCATTTGGATTCCTGTAGAAGAGTTAACTTTCTGGAAGGATATTCCTTTTATCTTGATTCCCTGGAGTGAATTAACTCAGAGACATTGGCCTTGCTGTTGTAGTACTACTATTACTAAAACTACCTGCGAACATGCTTTTACTACTGCTACTACTAATGCTGTTTGCTTTTTTATGAGAAGGTCTAATAGGTATTGTCGTTTTAGGATAAGTTGCAGCAGCTGCTTCTGATAAGCCAAAATCTTAATCTTATTCTGTATCAAATCTTTGTTTACTAGGTATGTTGATAAAATTATTCTTTTTAGTTATTTCTTCTTGAATTTTCAACTCTAAAGACTGTAGATTATTAGTTGCTTTATAATATTGTTCCTTAAGACTCTCGAGTAGTTATATTCTTGAGATTCCTCTCGTTGAATTGGAATTAGAAATTATTTTTAGTTCGTTTTTGTTGTTATGATCAGTGATATTTCGATGAAACAATCCAATTCCTTGTGATTTTGGATAATTTCCTTAAGGTGTTTAGGCTCTAACATTTGTTGATTCTGATGAGGGCACTGGTTGCTAATGGTAAAATGAAATAATTCGTTTAGTATACTTATTTTACTTTTCTCCAGGAGAACTATGGTTGAAGAGCAATATATCAGTTGTTTAACTCCCAATCTTATCATTTCCTCCTAAAGTAAAGGTTTTTTAAGCTGAAGAAGAAGAAGATGATGCTCCTCCTGTAAATGACTGAAATTATGCAACTCGTTAGGAGAATTACAACGGAGAATAAAGTGAATGTGCTTTGGAAGGGAATAATTAAGCAAAATCAATGCTGCTATTCGAATTGCTCTGCTGAAAACCAGATGGATTATGGGAATATTATTTCTGCTAATTATCATTGTGTTAGCTGACTTTTTTCGTGAGTGATTTCTTTTGAAGTATCTTAACAATTCTGAGTTACTACTGTTCCCTAAATGGCTAAGATTATTTAACATTTTAATTCTTTTCAACATAACAACACTTCAATTCTTGATTTTGAAGATCTTTCTTAGGAGAACTAATTCTTAAAGTTGAGAAGTTTGATTTCTGTTAACTGACATCATATGAAGATTACACATTAAGTGCAGCACTTGAAGGTCTCTTTGAACTTAACAGTCTGTTATGATTGCTATTACTTCTTCGATGCACTTAAATCTCCTCATCTTGAGTACTAGTAAACCCAGTAAAATCAACTTATCGATCGGATGTATTCGATCTTTCATTATTCTTTTTGAGAATTCTCTTTTTGTTTCCTAACAAACTCTTTCGTTTAGTGCTAACATTAGCACAGAACTAATCACTGTGCACAATAAAGACATCTGAAGGAACAACTCTTCGTTGTCCTTCAATCTTAAAATTAGCATAACGTGAAGTAAACTTAGCGAATTGTTACTTGAAATGTTCAGAAATTCTTGAATTCTAGCCTAGATATTCATCAGCTGCTTTGATTGAATATTCATAGTACAACAAGGCTTCTTCGTAGTTGCCAGAATACTCTTCTTCCGCTGCTATATTATGGTAACTTATTATCAGTGTGTGAGCTTTATTTTAGTAATCTAAAGTGTCTTGGTTATCATCGTTTGCATTAGTTGATAATCTGTTGTTCGTTAAGTTTTTTCTGTTTTTGAGTTCTTCCATGAATTCATGTTAGCTTTCAAGTAAAGCCATTCTTGCAAGATCCAATCCTTTTTTATGGTCTCCCTGCTGTGAGCTTAACGCTGATAGATTTAAATATGTTAATCCTCTGTAGTTGCGTTCGTTTGAATTTAATAGAATCTACAGTGCTTACTCGCAGAAAATCATGGCTTTTTTAAATTAATTTTGTCTCCTGAATGCGCATCCAAAGTGATTCAAAATCAAAGCTCGCAGTTATGGAAAATAACCAAATACTGAATTCTACGTCCACTCATCGCATTTCGTTAACATAAATATTGCAGATTGTGTGTCTCCTTGATTAAGATAGTCAACAGATAGATTACTAAGTCTTTTGATTATTTTCATAAATATTTTCCCAAAAGTTGTAGAATCTAGCTCTCGAAATCCTCGGTGAAGATAATAGTCTAATTTTTGTAATCCACTTGAAACATTTCCTGATTTACAATCTCCTACTAGGGCGTCTTCAATTTCTGATGCTAGAAGTTGCGATTGTTACTGAGCAATCTAAGGAGTTTATGGTGAAGGATGCTATTAAGAATTGATTTGTTAGAACTACAAAGTGCTTTCTGGTAACTAATTAGACATTTTCATTAAAGTTACAGCTTAATTGTTGTTGTTGTTTGAAGAATTCAATTTAAATTGCTATTTGTATTATTCTGATTCCAGCTATTATTCATATGATTGTTGATTCTATTCTTGATTCATTTTGTACTTTGAAGATGAATCTGCCAAAAAATATTATTAACTCTATTTCTATTCAGTCAATTACACACTTGATGCACTCTCAGCTAAACCCACATTGACTCCTCCTTCACTCCCGAAAACTCCACTTTCTTCTTTATCTTCATAAATCGAATCTTGTTTTACTTCATCAATTCCTCCACCACTCGCAGCCTCTCCATACCAATAACCCTATTAGTTAACTTCACCTGAATGATAAGGCACTTTTGAAACCTTTGAAGTTTACTCTTCATTTGAAAAATTTGAAACAAAGACATTCTTATTCTCTAGCTTTTCCACTTCACTATTTTTCAAGCTGGTTTATCTATCATCACCATCAAGCCTCTAAGACATAGGAGTGTCTCTGAGATTGTCCATCTCTTGAGTTTACGTGTTCTCTTCTAACTCTGGAATCGGTCCTTGGATTGGATTATAAAAATATGAAGAAGTCTTAAAAGCTGCCTTTCCAGTCTCATTTCCTTGCAGTGCAGTGTTGTATTGCATAGCTGGTTTGTTTTTTGAATAGCAACTACACTTTCTCCTCTTTCTTAATCCGTTTGTTTTAATGCTAAAGAGATCAAAAGTAAATCTAATGAAAAAGAAACAAATATTACCATAAAAATTACATAAAAAGCCTGAATTAATTCGCTAATTATCTTCATCTATGACAATAGTTTCTCCATTCCTTTTTTTTTCCAGTTTTTTTATCTTGTGATAGCTTCACTGGATAATGAATGCTCCAATGTAAAATTGACTGTAAAATTGGGAGTAATATAGAACAACCTGAAGTTTTTAAGTTACATTCTCAAAATTAAATATGAGTATGGGGAACAAATAATAAATAAAGACATATTTTTTTAATTCCCTTTCCAAAAAAAGTTAACTAATCTTCGTTTTTCATCAATTGAACCCATTTATTTGTTTGTTAACATTTTCAATTCAACCTTCTTCGAAAATCACTTTTACTCATGATTTATTGGATTATTATGTTAGTAAATTCAAAAGACCTCCAAATAGCAAAAATAGCCTTTTAACAGGAAATTTTCATAAAAAATTATTTACTCAGCTGGGATTATGCTTAAACGCTTGTGAAAATGCAATATTTTTATTAAACATTTATATGGTAATTAATCTTTTCGCGCTTAATTGACTCCCTCGCAAAAATATCAAATTAATTATATTTGTAATCAAAAAGGGAAAGAAATAAATATTGTTAGGGAGGATTAAATGGCAGAGACTATTAAGCGAGGAATATTTATCGTAGTGGAAGGTTTAGATCGTTGTGGTAAAACCTCTCAATGCACTTAATTAACTGAACATGTTAAAGAAAGAGGTAAAGATGTTATCATGAAGAGATTCCCTGATCGTACAACTGTTATTGGATCTATGTGCGGTGCTTATCTGCAAGGCACACAGCATCTTAGTGATCAAGCGATCCATCTACTTTTCTCGGCTAATCGTTGGGAAGCATAGGCACAACTCAAGGATATATTGTTATCAGGGACTTCAATCATTTGTGATAGATATGCTTACTCAGGAGTTGCTTATTCGGCTGCGAAAGTAAAAAGAACAATTATTTTGTAAATTAGTTTACTAAAATTCACAAACGATGCGATGTTATTAGGGTCTTGACAGAGATTGGTGTAAGTCATGTGATCGAGGGCTCATCGAACCTGATGTAATATTATACTTGCATGCACCGAAGGAAATAATTAAAGCCCGTGCTGGATTTGGCGATGAAATCTATGAAAGAGACGAATTCTAAGCGAAAGTCAGAGAAGAATATGACAATCTCTTTGCAACGGAGAAAAAAGTTATTTTCGTTGAAGCCGTGAAATCCTAAGAAGAAGTTGCGAAGGATATCCAAGCAGTTCTTGATAAGTATCTCGTCTCAGAGCATCATCCAGAGATTCTTAGCAAACTTAAATTTCAATGAGAAAAGAAAGGCATTGAAAAAGATTAAACAAATGGCAAGTATTAATAACAGTATTTGTTATTTGTAAAGTGGTTTCGAGTAGAAAATGGTTAATTAGAGATAATTTAATAAGGAATTATTATAAAAAATATAATTCGCATTTTAAGAAGAATTCAAAAAAACAAACCACTACTCTCTGAACTAACCAAATATTAGCTTCGGGACATTAGTGAAACATCTCTTTGCAAGCCAATTGAATGATTTGTTCCTTTGTAAACTGATGTATTTTCTTTCTGCAAACTCATTTTGTTCTTGTTTCGAACCTTGAAATCATTGAAGAGTTCTTCGCATTCTTTGTGATTTGCATCCAAAGATACCTTGAAAACATGATTGTCTTCTTTAATCTATGCTATTTCGGTTTAGAATTCACTGATATGCTGTGAATCCATCATTAACAAATTATTCTGTCGTTTGTTTTTCGAATCCAGTTCTACAATAGCTGATTTCAATCCTTCGTTGTATTATTCAGTTTTTTTTTTGTCTTTTTGAGTGATCAACAAGGTGTTTTCGATGTCTTTGAGAGAGTCTATCTCCTTGGAGGTGTCACTCAGTTTCTAGCGTAGTTCGTTGTTCTCCTATTCAATGTTCTTTTGATCTTAGAGTTTATTCAGTTCATTGTGTAAAATTCCATTTTCCTTCTCCAAATGAGCACCTTCAAGACATACAACCTCTAGTCTATCATACCTATTTAGTAAAAACATGAGAATAAGAATTGCCTACATTTTTTCTTTACTTCTCTTGAAATTCCCTGAGGGCATCTTGAAGCTATTAATTTTTAGTTTCCTATTCCGTTTGAATATTAGTTGAGTTCCTTAGGAGATTTTCCAACTCTTAAATAGCAGATTCTTGCTCTTTCTGTTTTGTCAGAAATGTTAACGTCAGTTTCTGCACAGACTCTTCAACGAGTTTCTGTTTATCTTGTTGCGCTTGGAATATTTAGTTTTTAAGCTCATTAATCGCTTTGGAGGAGTTCTCTTCAATAGTAGCGATTTACGAATCGAGTGTAAGGATATTTCTTTCATAGAAATCTACTTTTTGTGCAAGATCTCTAATTCCAGCTTCGGATGTGTGAATTCTCGAAATCAAAGAACTATTAATTCCTTAAAGTTACTGATTACTTGTTCTTAAACTTGTGTTCAGTTTGTCATGCTCGCCTAGTTGCACAGTTTGTCTTTCTATTTCCTTTGCGAGAACATAACTTGTAGCTTAAAGACCAGATTCGTCGTCTGCTGAATCAGTTTTACCGCTCAGACAAGATTTTGATTCAGTGTTTAAATTACTTTTAGTATTGCTGTTAGTGTTGTATGCCTATATTTATCTGCTTTTTGAATAACTCTGTGCGTTGAAACTGCAATTCTATTATGACTTTGGAGTGCAAGCGAACTTTCTTGCATCTGAGGAATAGTTTAAAATAGGATTATCTCTTGGTACGCTCGAATAAGCTGAAAGCAGTGACTACTCGTTCATGTAATTCTTCCAGTTAGATGTTGACTTGCCTTCAATGGATGGAACCACTGGAAGATTAGAGTCTCGAAGTTAGTTCCTCTGAACATTGTCTATAATTTCAGAAATTTTTACTGATTTTGCTTATTTTGAGGAACGATTAAAGCTCTTATTCAAAACAGAATAAGGAGTTGAAGACGAAGAGCCTTGACTAGATAACCTTGGTCTTGATAGATTAGCTTCCTATGATTTAGGGGTAAACTAAGGCTCCATTTGTATTAAAAATCCTAAGGGGAAGTTTTTTTGTTAATTATTTTTTCTTCTTTTCTACTGATAAAAAGCACAGCTCGTTTCTCTTTAACAAAAGGACAATTTCTACTTCTACTATGCTCATTTCTCATTTGAATCGAAATAAACCCTCAAATAATAATCAATAATCTGTTATAAAAGAATGGCAATAATTTATTTTTTATTTTTGTTGGAAATTTATTATGATTTTGTGGAAAGGCATTAATTCTAACAATAACCAAAATATATATTTATACATGCTAAATCAAATAACAGACATACACATTCACTCACATCCGTTTACAATTAATATGTTTTTATCTTAAAAATGTCAACAGAATCGTAAGTATTACAATTTAAGAAAGAACCTAGTGTAATTCTCTTATCTTCTCATGCTATGAAGGCACATTATTTTTGCTTCTGATTTGTTATTAAAACTCTCAATTTTCATTTTCAAAAACACTCTTAACTTGGGCATCCTATGGTAAAGGATTCTTTAGAATATACGCTTGCTATGCAGGAAGATCCTATTCATCATCTGAGAGAAATCTCTTTTGAAATGCTGGTTTTTATGGTTTTGTTGCTTCTGGGATGTGTAATTATTCCGTAATCTATCTTATGCTACTGTCTTCAAGACTCGACGAAAAGCTTTTGAATCTCTTCTCAGGGAGCACTTTTATTCTTTTAAACGAAAACTACACCACTGGATGGATCACTAACGCCCCAGTTAGCACATATATCCCCAATTATCGTATCGTGTCTTTTCTACTTCCCTCGTAATTATTCTCATCTTCAAGTTGAATTGACACCGACAACACCAAGCAGAAATCCACTACCAGACAGGTAATCGGGAGCATCATCTTTTCACAAGAGAAGCTTATTCCATGCCTTCTTTGTAGCTTCACAGTTAAGTAATAAATCAACAGAACCGTGAAAATAACTACTGTGCTTAATGGCACAATTTGTGTGATTGATAAGACAATCTTCGAATTAAGCAAGGGAGAGTTTATAAAATCAATACAAGTGCTGCTGCTGCTCTTATCAATGCTGGGGATATCTTCAGATTGAAAGCCACTCCTATTGGTAACACAAACACAGCAAAAACATATTTAAAAACAGAATGAAATATTGGTTTTTAAAAGAATAATATGAAGAAATTATCTATTTGTATTTACAAGAACGCTAATGACAAAGCGAAGCAATAGATTCCAAGAGATTTAGCAAAAATAGTTGGTTATTTTTTATGGAAAACAGCTACACTTTGATTCAATGCTAGATATTCTTAGAGGAGTTGCCAAGTTTGAAAGATAACAGTGATTGTCAGAGAAAAGACTAAGATTCCCTGAGGAAGAAAGCAATACGAGGAAATAAGAATAGCAGCTATGAAACAAACTGTAATTATGAGCATGTGTATCAACGAATTCAGCAGAAGAAGGTTTTTGATTTTTGAAAGTTGCTGGTCTGTGAGGATTCTTATTATGCTCCAAACATGAAAGCAAGCACTAATTATGCACAGCAGAAGCAAGCTCCAGTCTTCACCATTCATTCTAATACACTTCGCAAGCAGATAAGTATGGTTCCTTGCTTTAGATTTGTCTGGTTCAGAAGTAATATCAAAAGAGAGAGAGAATCTTTTGCTAATGTCTATTGTTCTCTTGATTCTCTAAGCCAGAAAGCAAAATCAATTGCGAGAATTCTTTTACTTCTCTCTCTCTCTTTCTTACTTTATCTTTTAGCTGAAAACAAATCACAAATATTTTCTTAATAATATTCCCACAGCAGCATATTTCCCTTATTTTACTCTTTTAGTCCAAAACATAGGTAAAAAATTAACTCATTTTATCCCAAGATATTTGCTAGACTTATCCATCTTTCCAAAGGAAGTAGCTTTTTAAAAAAGATAGAATTCTTAAATGAAATATAAACAGGTCTAGCAGATTTTAAGATTAACAAAAAATAAAATAAAATTTTTTTTAGTTATTCATGTCTTGAAGCTTTGAATTGTTAATATCATTACTAAAATCCTAATTATCTCCAAAGCATATGTAAAACCCAATAAACTCAATAATCATCAAGTGGTTCAAAGAATGTTTTGCGTGATTTGTGTCTTTGTATTTTTTCAAATTCCTTCATTTCTTCTTCTGTAGGTGGATTTCTCCATTTCCACTCTAAATCGATTTCTTCCCTCGCTTCTTCAACAAACATATGCACAGCAATATCATTGAAATCTACTAATAACCATTCATCATCTTTCCTTCCACTTATTTTGAAGTTTTTCCCTTCCATTTCTGGAATCTCCAATGATTTTATTGCTTTGAGGAGATTCTATGCCATTTTGTAGTTATGTCTACAAGAAAATGTGGATAGAATAATTCCAAATCTAGGTAAATCATAACGCTTGCATTCGTTCTCTAAATCAACACAAATAATGTCTTTCCCTTGCTCTAGCTCTAAGAAACTAATCACTTATTCCACAGTTGGAAACTTGCCCTTCTCGAAGAAATCTGATTGTTTGACAAAAAAAATAATTATCATGGAAAGTTATTTTTAAACTGAAAAATCAAACAATTTTTGTTACTTTTTTGTTATCTAAGTAATTCTCCACCAAGTCCCCAGACAACCCCTTTTTCTGGTCTATTAACGAGCTTCTCATAATATGGATCTTCTCCTTCATAAAGTAGTGATTCCTTGATGAATTGTATTTTCTCTTTCGTAAATATTCGGTCATCTTCTTTCCCTAGCGCTTTGAGTTTCTTATTATCTTCCCCATCACTCTCATCTTCATATTCCGCAACTCCCTTTTGTTTTGTAAATTTTTCTAAAACTTTTTCGTCAGGAACAGACATCTTTGCATCTTCAGCTACTTTGAAATCACTCTCGTCTTATTGCCATGATTTAAAATTGAATCATTTCGATTTAGATGTGAAATCGATGTCTTCCTCTTCTTAGAATTTCTTCATCATTTCTTCTTGTGATACTTTTCCTGCTTTTTCATCCTGTTTATTAGATTCATCTTCTTGATCTTTTTCTTAATGCTAAGATAACGCTCCAGAAGCGAACTTATTAACTTTCAACTTCAGAGGTCTTCCAAATAAACGCACAGACTTTGCTGTGATAGTTTTTGATGAAAACTACTTCAACAAGTTGCTTAAGAACATTATTCTTGTGTAAATAGACAACCAGAACCTTCTTTATCTATTTCTCTCTCTTTCAGCACAGCTCTTGTAATTTATAATTGTTTATTTAATCCTACATAAATTACACCCAAATGTGTTTCTTCAAAATAATCCGAAATCAATCAAACAAATTAGCAAACCAGAAAGAAAAATCAACGTAAGTCATTCCACATTATTGCTTCTTAGCTACTCAAAACTATCTAAAAATGACAATAATGTTCCAAAAAAATAGATTATTTTATTGTAAAATTTTCATCACAAAAACAGATTTTTTTGGTTACTTTTTACAATATAACAAACTATCATATTCGCATAATTCTCAGGATTTATCCCAAAACATTTTGGTTTTTTCTTGTTCACTTCCATTTTTGTTTGTTCTTTTTCTCCAATCACTTGCATCACTCATTGAGAGCATTCACAATCTCCTCGAAAATCGATGAAGAAAGCTATTCACCGATTTACGGGTTTTTCTAATCAAATAAGCTTTTCATGATCTCATAATCAGCTGCTTTATACAACCGATTTTCAATAATCAGATTCACAAGATGTTCCTTAAGTTAATCAACGCTATTCTCGTTAATATCAAGTAAAATGGGGATTTCCTCAAGAATTTTAAACCATCTTTGTTCTTCCTCTTCTTGAGTTAAACTTTGCTGCTTTTGATGTGATGCTAATTGAAATTGTTATTTCTACTGTTATTGCTTTATCTGTACATACAATTGCTGCTTTTATTATGGATTTAAATTTACAGAAGCCTCAGGAGAAAGTCTTTGTAATGTGTTTGAAATTGAGTGGTTTAGTAATTCAGAATGCTATTTGCTACTGCTAAAAGAAGAAGATTTAAGAATCTGAGAAGCTAAAGTATCAGCTTAAGTTGAAATTGCTAACTTTTTATTACCGCTGTTATTCGATGGGAGTTTTGCTTTTTTCACTGGTGTTTTTGATGCTGATTCACCCACTGAATTTTCTATTTATGTATCACAAATACCCTAAGACTACTTAGGAGTAGGCTAAGAAAAGTAGTAGTTATTCTGCTCTCCTCCTTCATTTTATTAAATATTTTATTATCCCTATTTTATCTGATTTCTATTTGTTAACTACGCTGATTAAATTCCACTTCTATCCTATCTATTTTTCGTGGAAATAACACTGTTACTACTATTCATACTCTCATTGACCCTTCTGAAAAACTTAGATGGATATGCTGTGGTGTCATAGAAGTTTTTCCGTCTTTCTGACATTGAAGATTATGTTTCGATTCGTGATTTCTGCGATTGTAGATTCTTGTAATGCTCAATCATTATGAACTAATATTATTTAGAAGAAGCTCCACAAGGCTATCCTTTTCTAATTTAGTTAAAGGAAACAGGTTAATTAGAGTCGATCTGCTTCTTAGCTTTTTAGACTCTTTCTTGCAGCGCAACTGTATTTTTTTGATCAGCTAGTTGTTTTAGCCAAACATTACTTTCTGTCCTATTAACCTTTTTAACTAGGGAAGGTCTTGATTCTAGAGTGTTGAGAGAAGATTTGATCTTAGAAAGAGAGACATAATGGTTGTATATCTGATCAACTAGGATTTTACGCCCTCCTAGGTTTCGAATATCAGGGTTAAAGGCCATATGGATTGCTAGAGAATTTTAAGATCAATCTTAAATAACAAAATGATCTTTTTATCACAAAATAAGGGATTTTATTAACTACTTCAGATGAGGGGTATTTTTTAATGATAATTAAGGATTTCGTGTGAATAGCCAGCCATTCAGCACATAATCATCATAGGCTTTATCTAAGTTTATTCCTTTGTGATTTAAATTTTTATTTCCCAAAAAAATAGCTAAACAGGACAAAAACAACATAAATAGATACTTTATTTTTTTAAACTGTTCATTTGTGCAAATTATAATACTTTTTAAGTTAAATTTTATGTTTGGTATAATATTTAGTAAGCAATAGGAAATCGATTACTAAATTTTTTTATTATAAAAGTTAAACTCCTGTTTACTAAAATTCAAAGTATTACAAAGTACTTTTTCATCTCTGAAGACATCCTCAATATTTCTCCAAGATACCCCCCTGCAACTACTCTGCAACCTCCTCTTCATCCCTAAAACAGATAAAGCCTTCAAACTTTAATAAGAAGAAAAGAAAGGGATAATTATCTCAATTAGACGTGGTAGAAATCATCGTAGTAACAAAATAAGAAAAACTCATAGAAAAATAATCATGAGACACAACTTGTAAAACTTTGTCTAGACAGAAATGACTTACAAAAAAAAATGTCATTGATTTAGAAAAGAAACTTGCAAAAAGCAATATTCAAGGGGGAAAGAGGATAATTAAAAAATCCTAAGAAGAGGCATTACTCAGGGAGAGAGAGAGAGAAAAGACTTCTCATAAAATTATCATACATATTAAGGGAAGTACTTTAGTATGGACACAGGTCTTCTATCATTACAGAGAGCAAATGAAGATAATTATAAAAAAACAAATGAAGAAGAATACAATAAGGAGAAGATGAGTTAGAGACTAAAACCAAGAATCTTATAAGATTCATTACCTACAGATGAGAGAAGCTTTAAAAGAGAGTCACAACCAACTTGAAATGGTCTTAAAAAAAAGAAAACGACTACTGTACTTAACTATTTTAATAGGACTAACCAGCCATTCTCTTTTGAAAATGTTTTACAATGTAAAGGAATGTTCTTTTGTTAAATTTCAATATATATTAAGACAGAAAAGTTAATCCTTAAGTTTCTCAAATTAGCTGAATTGATTCGATCATTTTAATTTAACATTAGATATTGTAAAATACAGGTTGTACAAAAAAAAAGTTCCTGACTTTGATACTGTGCAAGTTTATTTGAGAGTGGAAAAGTTATAAGAGATTACTAACAAAAACAAAAAGACATTTTTCTATAAGTAAAACTAAACAAAGATTATCAATATTTTGTATTTTTACCTTCTTATTTTAAAAGCTCTTCTATTCTATTTTAATAAATAGTAATTGTATTCTAAAGTTAAGAATAAAGTATAATGACTTAATCCTACAAGAACATTTAATAATTAAAAACCAATCCAAATCAGCTTTTTTTTACAAACTAAATTTCCATAAAATAAGAATGCTTAAGTCAGTTTGATCAAGGCATACTATTCATTCAGATTATTATCTTTAATTCAGCAATCCTTTTATTTTCTAATTGTTGGCACTAAATGGATAAGTCTTTGCTCAGAACCTATTTTGTCTTTTAAAAATGAGTCATCATATCTGTTCAGTAAAAGAATTTGATTTGAATGGAATAAAAGAATTCCTTGTAAAAATTGAGAATAATAAAAGAACAAATCACTCACTCGGTGATTTTTCTATCACAAACAATAATATTATTTTCCCTTCATTCCTTCAATGGACTCAAAATTGCAAAACTATTCTATTACTGACATATTCTAATGTCATTATTTTTATCCTTCAAATCGGACTCTTTTTTAGTAATTGTTTGAAAATCATTTATTTAAAACAAAAGAAAGCTTAAAACTTTATCAGAGAAAGAGCTTCAAACAATAACAACAACAGAATCAAATGAAAATTGCTAAAATTAATATTCTCTGTTTACTCCTTTTACTTCTCCTCCCTTTCTCCTTTGCTCAAAGTATTACTAAGAACATTCCTTGCCCTGAAAAATATAAAAACACACGCAGATGTACGAGGGAGTCCATTCTTGTATGTGGGCACCCAACATAACCTGACAAAAAGAGTATTACTTTTAGTAATCCATGCTTAGCCTGTTCATAAAATAAGAGTGAATCCTATTCGATTGGACAATGTTAAAACTCAAAAAAGAA
>Ga0302285_10001137_pt1 | contig 14616 bp, 15 predicted proteins | sample III_Fen_E2_2_FD_200455 | JGI IMG/M metagenome (GOLD analysis project Ga0302285, IMG submission 200455) | Peat permafrost microbial communities from Stordalen Mire near Abisko, Sweden - III_Fen_E2_2 | ecosystem: Environmental > Terrestrial > Soil > Wetlands > Permafrost | place: Sweden: Abisko... | reverse complement strand
TTAATATGTTTGCATCGAGAAAGAGAATGAAATTATTGAAAGATACGTTTAAGCAGGTTTCAAACTATTGAATACTCAAAACAAACCAAAGGTTAAGTTCAGTCAAATTATCGTAGCTGGTGAAGGTAAAAAGATCACAGAATAAACTTCATTGGTTAAGTGTGTCGATAACAAGAAGGCTGAACAATTCGAAGTTAAATTTTATGAGAATGAGAAGAAGCAATTAAGGATAGTTTCTTATGAAAACCTAGTAAAAGAATCAATCAGTGAAGGGCTCAACAAGTGGCTCAATGAGCTAAGAGAGAAGGAAGGGACCAAAGTTGTTAAGAAATCTTTCTATGTAGATTATCCTGATAAAGGTTATTTTCATGCGACTTATTATGATAATGAAAGTAAGTTCGCCAGAAAGATATTCCGATACTAAGAAATCAATAAAGTCGAAGTAGAAATGAGAGTGAGAGAGTTTATTGAGAGCAAGAAATGAAGAATGGTTTTCTTTGTTTGTTTTTTTTTTATTGAGACATTTTTGTTTCATAGTTTTTTTTTATTATCATTGTTCAGTTCGGCTATTGATAATTATTTCAATACGATCTGCAGATGGTGGTCGCTCATAGATCTAGTTCAAAGTGAATTCAGTATCAGATTCATTATCCTATTTTCTTATTGTTAGTTCAGCTGACGTTGTTGAAGTTTGTTAAGTTATTCTGTTGAATTTGATTTGCAGATGGTGGTCGCTCATAGATCTAAGTTCAAAGAGAATTCGGTATCAGAGTTTCGTATCAGGTTTTGTTATTGACATTTTATTTTATGTTATTGTGTTTTGTTTAGTTAAATATGCTGAATTTAATTCGCAGATGGTCGATACTCGTAGATCTAGTTCAAAGAGAATTCCGTATCAGATTCAGTATCAGATTTTTGTTGTTGATATTTTATTTGATGTTGTTGAGGTTTATTGAGACAATTACGCTGGTAAAGTTTAAACAAGCGATCATAGTAGTTAAATTTACAAACTTACGAACGAAAAAAGCAATTTCTTATGTTTTCAAGTTATCAATTTTTGATGCGAAAAAAGTACGAAGGAAATTGATTTGATGAATTGTTTTTACTAAGTGATTTTACAAATTGATAAGAATTGTAAAGAAAGTGATGTTTATTGTTGAATTGATATTCGAAAAGTTAGCCAGCGTATAGAATTGTGAGAAGTTGATGTTGAAGAAGCTGATTTTAAGAAATAGTCACTGAAAATGGCTTGTCATACACAAGATTAGCAAAAGAGAAATACAGAAACAGTTTATCCGACCGGCGCTCCGCTGGGCGGGTTTGCTGATACGGAAATTCACTGATGGTATACTTGTGTGCTGATTTCTTCATCGAGTTATTCCTTGTGATAGAAGAATGCTATGGAATGAGAATAATAGGCTAGCATGGGAATTGTTTGGCTTATTTTTTCTGTGTCTAAGCTAAAGGTTGATTTTCATGGAAGTGGCATTCACTCAAACACACTTTAATATGATTATCTTAGCAACTACAGTGATTGGATGGGCTTGAATGTTCGTCGAAGTATTATTAATTTGGCTTAACTTTTTCTAAAACAAGCGCATTAGGTGTTTTAGTTGAGGTTAGTTCTATTTTTTTAGCTTCGTTTTTAGGAGATACATATGGGTTGGAAAACAAATAAACTTGAGGAGCAGGAGAGGTAGGGGATTTTAGTAAGCTGCTCAGGATTTAAGTATGATAATTGCTTTGTGTGGTTGCTTGATCTATTAGAGAGAAGGGTTAGATTTTGTTTAGACTATTGGTCTCAACTGGGAATGAACCAGTATTAACAGGTATGTGCTTCTCAGGAGAAATATCTCTTTGGAAGATGACTTCTTGGTTCTTAAGAGTAATCTCAAGAGACTCCCTGATATCTACTCTTTAATTGTGTTGATTCTCTCTGTCTTCTTCGTCATCTAGGAAACTATGGATTCTTTCAGTTTTCAGAGGTAACACCTTAAGAATTGTGTGATTATTCTCCTTAGCATTTATGTAATTGTTAGCTTAAGTATCTCCAATATGTTTGAGCTTTGACTCAATAACTTGCTTTTAGTTAGCAATATAATCTTGAAAATTTTTGGTTTTGTTAGGTTTTGATGCTTCTTTTATCGAATTCTTCTGATGAAATAGCAATACATTAGAGGTACTTCCAGTGGTATTCTTAATAACCAAGTGGTTTATTGCAGTAGACACTCCTTGCTGCACGATGTGTCGCTTATTTAAGTCATACGGATTACTAATCTAGTTGATTTAATCACTGCTTTAAGGAGTTTCATTTCCTTTTTATCCTTCTTCTAAAGGGATAGTACTGTCAAAATGAAAAAGACCTTCTTCAGTTTCACTTTCTTTAGTTGATTTTCTGGTTTCTTCATAGATAATAAGAGGAGATAACCCTGATGTATTCAGACTGCTTTATTCTTTTCGAGGGATACTTGAACAAGGATACATGCTAGAGAATTCAAATGAAGCTTATTCTTAAATAGAAATATCATGCTATGAATTGAATCCACTGAAATGTGAAGCCTCTGTGACATCATTGCTAGATTCTTCTGGGATAATGTTCGACTTGCATTGAGTGAGGACAATCTCTAATAGTCTTCGCTGCTCACTACAAGAACGAGCTATTAACAATCATTAAATTCATTAGATCAACTAATAAAAGAACAAAAAACTAAGGCTCTTACAGTTAAGAGTTTATTTTATTTCTCCTTCAACTGAGAAAGCCTTACAATTATTCGCTGCCATTTGCTTCTCTGAACTGATAAATGGTTCTTCTAAAAAGTTGTGTGCTTGATAAAGAATTTGTAGTAAGATAATTGTTTTTGAGATTTTGTTTTTGTTTTAAAAAGATTGGCGAAAAATCAAAACTAGCACAAAACTTAAAATTCGTTGCTTAGCGGCTAGCTTGGTTGGGGGGGGGGGAGGAATATCTAAGAGTTAGTGACTTCGAATGGTTTCATTTTGCCTATGATTTATTATTCCTCAATAATATTGAAATTAAGCACATGAAATATGATTCTGGAGATAGTGTAATAAAAAGCTAGAATTTTTATAAAATTTCTTTATTCACAAGAAAGTATTTACTCAATAAGTTCATATTTGGGTTTTTAATATTCCTGTAATTTTCTATTGTAATTAAACAGAATTCAATTTTTTTTTTTAAGAACCCGACAAAAATAACTTTCAAGCATACATAATTAGTGTTTGAGTTGTTCAAAAACCAACCAAATGGGTAAACGAGTAAAATTATTAACAAGAATATTCCCCATGAGCGAAAAATGATACTTTACAGATTCATTCATAACAAAGCTTGCTATTTCCTTGCAGGAAGTTGCAGAAAAGAAATGATTGTTTAAATTGAATGGTTGTTGTTGATAAACAAGAACTAAGATTAATATGAAATTCCAGTAAAATATGAGAAATAGCTACAAAAATCAATTAATTGAGATAAAGAGATATAGAGCAAATTTCAAAGAATAATTTATCAAAATATTGCAAGGCTGACACTAATTGGGACCAAAATAGTCCTACTGAAAAAAGAATGGAAGAAAAAGTAAATACAAAAACAGACATGGACGTTGTCTCTTCTTTGAGTTTTAAGCTAGCTAGGAAAATGACTATAAGGTAGCTAGATATTGAGTAGACTTGTGACGATCTTTGTTAGTAATTACTTCTGCAGATATGAATGCTCTATCCATAGTAATAGGCAATCTAGAATTTGCACTGCGAATAATGACCTCCCTCGTTGAAAAGTTTGGGATGTCTCTGCGTTTTTACAGGAGATCTAATGTGGAAGTGAATAACGAGTAAAAGAAAATAATGTGCAAAAAGAAGAGAGTACCCAATAGATAAATTCATTAGATTTACGACATCAATAGAGAATTTAATAATTTAGTATCAGAAACCAAAACATATTACTTCTTGATAGCAAAACCTCTCGAAAATACCAACATCTTCAACAACTAATTTTTACAAATAATAGAGAAGAAATAGAGAATTGTAGCATTGGTCTGTTTCTCTCTTGGCCTTGAAAACAAAAATAAAACCCAAAGAATTAGCTTGAAGAAATTAAATAGCGAAAAGATGTGTTTCAAAGCTGGAGTTTGGTAAGTAATTGAAAAATGATAGCAAATTGGGAAGAAAATTTATCAATTGATTGCTTATCAGGGCGGCAAAGCAGAATAGAAAAATAAAGGTTTCAAAGGAAAATTTGATTTTATGAAGAAAAAAGGGAATTATTTTTTGAGATCAAAGAATAATAAAAGGAATTAAACATCACTCTCTAATGAGTCTTAACAGCAGTAGCAATAATAACAACAACAATACCTCCAATGGTCGCTATTACTAATAATATGGTGGTGCTTTAGTCGGTGGGAATCCATATTAATCAGGTGCGTTTGGCTCAGGCAATAACTATCAAAGTTACCCGCTCCATTACCATTCTGGAATCCAACCTCCGCAGTCAGCATCCTCTGCTCAACATCCCCACACAACCATACCAAATAGTCCACTCAACAATCACATGTATGCACATAAACCTACACACATACACAAATACAAATTCCCTTCAACTTAACTATTATTCCTCCTTCTTTCATTTCCCAATTCATCTATTTTTTTCGATACCTTAAAATTCATTTTCCACGTTTCTCTTCGCTATTTTAGGACACTACAGAAATTTTAAATTAATACAATAAACTAGAAACCTGACACTTATCTTCTTTTTTCCTCTCTCCGCACACCCATTTCCATACTCTTTTCTGCTTTATCAGAGCACATTTCCCTTGCGTTTTACACCGCAAGCTCTTTTCTCTATTCCATTTTAGAACCAACAGGAGTTGATTTTGGTTTCTTTTCATTTTCAATTTGTATTCTTTTGCCTTCAAGATGGCATTTTACAAAATATTTCAGAATCATAAATCCCTAAGAACAAGCATAACAATGATTTCTTTCAGGATAGGCCAACAGCAAAGAAACAACTTTCGACCAGGATATTAGTTACCGCTACCTCCTTCTTCGGGTAACATACAAGGAGTGAGCTAACCAAACAATATCAGTAATAATGCAAATAGTAATGCCATCAAAAATGGACCTGTAAAAAGAAAGAGTGATATCGAGTTAACATCCAGTGTAGAAAATGGATAACAAATCATTAAAAAGATCAAAACTGAAGGTTCAGCAGGTAAAATGATATTTTAAAGAAAAAAATATGAAAACTCAAAGTTTATTTTAGATTATTTTTTCATTTTTTGGGTTTTTTTTGTGAAGTGGAGATATCCAGTCTGATGGTGCCAGAATTGCTTCACCCAGTTGAACCTAGCTTAACAGTTTACGACTTTTCGGGCTCAGCCGTATCGAAAGAACTCGATGAAAAGGCAATTTGTATGTTTAAGGCTTTGAACATTTTTGAAATTCAAAACAAAAGAGTTAAACAAATTAATAAATTTCTTTTTGTTCCTTTATTTTTTCTTTCAGTTGGCAAGTACCCATGCATTGCTTGAAGAACAACCACGAATCAAACCGAATTACATGGCTCTCACCAGTAGTGAAGCAGCAAGACTCTAAGTAGACTTCTTTCGTATATATTAAACACTTCCTTTGTTTTTCATCAGGACATAGTATTGTTCGGTTGCTTATTGATTTCTATTTTTATGCAGCTTCCAAATTTATGACAGAAGGATTCATCAATGAACTCAAAAAAGATCTCTTCGAAGACCCTAATGCTTTCAGTATGAAAATAGAAAAATATCATTGTCTATTCAATTTAATTGTGTGTTTGGTGTGTGTCTCAGAGCGTTGCACACAAAGCAGTGGTGAGCAGCGTAGAGTGTTTTGTATGATAGAGGACTTGAATAAGATCATGAATGTTTTGAAACTTGATCGAGAGATGACAAAACGAAAGGAACAAGCTGAGAAAGAACTCGCCAAAACTGAAAAAGAACATAGAGATTCTTCTAAAAGAGAAACAACGCAAACAACAAAACAAAGGAAAAATATGTCTTAAAGAAGAAGCAGTAGTATTTCAGAAGATGGAGAAGAGGACAGCTAATCTGAGAGTGATGAAGTTGTATCACATTCGTATTCCTCCAGAGATACAAGCGCAAGAGGAAAGATATTAAATAAAAAGAAGAATACGAAGACTCTTCTTAGGAAATCTAGTAAGCGACTTTAGCAGAAAAGAGGAGGATAAGAAGATGAAGATGAAGACTCTAACATCTACAATAGTTATCAGGAGAATGACGATGATGGAGAGAACTAGAATGATGATGAGGATAATGAAGATTCTGAAATTGAAGAAAAGATATTCACAGAAATGGGCGAGGATGATGCAAATGATGAAGATTACAGTCAAAACAGAGCGAAAAAGTTAATTGTGAGAAAGAAAAAAGAAGCAAAAAGGAACAGTAATATGAGTAATACTAATACAGGAGATGGAGGAGACGGTTCTGGTTTAGCGTTTCGAAAGGCAAATAGGTAGAAGTTTCTTAGAATTGACGATGATGATGAGAAATAGGAAAAATCGACTGCAATAACTGAAAAAGTTGATTAAGGATAATAGTTAAAAAAATAGGAATCTTCCAAGAATGAGGATGATACTAATAACGCTAATGTAAATGGAAGTTCACACAGCAATAACATAGGTAGTAATATGATTTAACACATAAACAGTACGAGCCACAATGGAAGTGCAAGCCAAATGGAAATTGAAAATGAGGTTACAATTGAAAATCGATTACTGAAATTCAAAGACCGTGAAAGTCAGCTAGCTAATCGAGAAGCAGATTTTGAGAAGAGACAGAGAATGATCATGGAAAAATAGCAAAAAATCATGTACTTGCATATTGCTTTCACATAAGCAGCTGCTGAACATGAGAATGCAGCGAGAAATCTTGAAATAGTCAATAATCATTTTTAGCTGCCATGAAAGATAGAGATAAAGAGAGAATGGTTGAATTTCATTCACTATTATTTTTCTTATCTATCTCTTAAACTCATACAACATTTCTACATTCTATCCAATAGCATAGAACAATAAACGACAGATGCATTTTCTCTTAGATGATTTTGAAATATTTGTGTGTTATCTCTAGCAAAATCACTGTTTATTAGTTCTATGTGAGCAGTTAATTATTTCAGTTTTTGGTATAATTTTTAGGATATCTCAAATATGGTTTTTGAGAATAAATAAGTGAAAGAATTGTAAAATAAATAAGAATAATTTTGTTCGAGAGAAATTTTTCAATTGTACTCTTTAACCTTTAGTAAATCAGAATAAATTTGTTTCTTTTGATTATGTTCATTCTTTTTTGGATATTTTAATTTCTGATGATCATTATTCCATATGGTTACTGTTAGTGAATCGATAAATTTCAAGCAAATTCTGTTTCAGATAGATAACTTCAAAAGTAAAACGCAATCTCCTTCTATTTCTGTAAAAGCCCCTAGATTTCTGAGGAAATGTTTGAAAGGCTTATTTGTAAGATATTCGTAGCAAGCAGCCTTTGTAAGTTCTCAAAGCTCTGCATAGAAAGAATCACCACGACAAAGTCAATTAAAGAAACTAAAAAAAAAAAAACAGAAAAGAAGAATAATTAAATTATTAATTTTTATTGGGAGATTTCAAAGTAGCAGTAGGAGCTGACATAAGATGAAATAACTTGGAGAGGAGGCAATGAAAGATGTTAGGAGTCCAATGGAGGATGATGTTAGCTCAACTAGCACTCTTTAGGATTAAGCTAATAGAGATCCAAAAGCATTACCTTAAAATTCGGTAATAGGAGGAACAACTGCAGCTGCAAATTAACGATCAGTGTTACGCACTCTACGTATGTCAAAGTTTGCTCTCCAAACAGTCTCCAAAATAGAAGACACCTTTAACAATGAGTTTGGAAAAAATACCCTAGAATATGATTAGATTCTTGAAGAATGCGAGCATCTGAAATTTGGAGATAATCTCTGGGAAGATCCAGTGTTTCCAGCGAATATATTTTCATTATCTGGATAAATCGAGAAGATGCCCGTAGCAACATAGAACGTGTGGAGGCAGATAGAGTGGAAGCGACCATAACAATTCCTGAATGAAGCGAATATTAAGTTATTTGATGGAATCGAACCAAGCGATATCAAATAAGGACTGCTAGGAGGTAAAATATCATTTAAATAATAGATAAAAGCTAAGAAACATCCAACAGATATTGAGTTTGCTGGGGGAGTTTTAAATATTAAGAGCAACTGAGATTAATTTGCAAACTTGACATTTAAAAAAAGGCTATTTTAGTTCTAGCTTAATAAGTCTATGCATTATTTTGATTTCATCTCATTTTTGTTTCTTGTTCTGTAGATTGCTATCTGCTGTGTGCATTGAGTGCTTTAGCTGAGCAGGACTAGCTCATCGAGCGATTGTTCCTAACCAAAGAGAAATCTAAATTCGGAGTCTACAGCATTTGGTTGAATCTCAATGGAGAATGGACAAACATTAACATTGATGATTATATACCTTTCAGGAGAGATGTAAAATGAACCCAAAATAGTAAGGCAGTCTTATTTATCCTTCTTTTTTTTTCTTTCTTCTTTAGCGCCCAGCTTTTAGCAGAGGATAAGGTGATGAATTATGGGTTATGCTGCTTGAAAAAGCCTATGCAAAAGTCTATGGATCATATGAAATCATCGAAGGTGGAAACCCTTCTTATGCTCTACGAGATTTAACAGGTGCACCTTGCGAAAATAAAGATAATCTCGACGCTGATGGATATTGGAAATACTTAGAAGAAAACGACAACTAAAAGAATGTCTTGACTTGCTACACTAAAGCAACTGAACTTAGAGAAGAAGAAAACGAACTTGGAATCCTATCTGGTCATGCATATTCGATCCTCGACCATTAGACTGTCAGAGGCAACGATAACTAGCTGCACAGGATTATAAAGATCCGCAATCCTTGGGGCATGAAAGAATGGACGGGGGATTGGAGTGACAAAAGTGACAAATGGAATCCCATGCTGAAATAAAAACTTAATGTTATTGAAGCGAACGATGGTGCTTTTTGGATGTCTGTGGTTGATTTTGCGAAATATTTTGAGGGTATTGGGAATTGTAAGGTTAGAGCGAATTATTCATATAATTCTATTCAGCTCGATGCAAGTACTTAGAATATTCAAGTGCTATCTCTTACTGTGAAGGAGCAAATGCATGGATTTATCTCTGTAAATTAAAAAGACGAGAGAATGTTTTAGGCAAACGCTGCGGAACCATATTCTTATTCGTATGCGAGAATATTCATTCTCAAAAAAGAAAAGAACGTCTATTCGTTTGCTGGTGCATAGTATGATGTTGGCAGGAATATTTTTATTGAGAACAATTTTGCACCGGGAGATTATGTCATCGTAGCGGAGCTGTTCTGGGAGCAAAACATCACAAAGGAATACACCATTAGTAAGAATTTAAAAACAAAATTTAAAAGGATATGATTGATGTTAAAAGTTGAGAATTGATTGATTTTTAATTTTCTAGGTTCTTATTCTGAGAAGCCCGTTTCGTTCGCATATTTGAAAGTAGAAAAACCACTTGATATGCTCAAAATAGCGTTTAAAATCGCAGCAGTCGAGTCAGATGGGAAAAAAGAATAAAAACAAACCAATTACGTCAAACCAGAGAATAATTGGAATTTCCCGTTACTGTCGAAGCGATATGGCACACAATATGGATCGTTCTATATGTACTTCAAGAATGGTGAGGGATCATAGATTCTCAAAGAATAACTCAACTTTAAGATGAATGGATATGTGCCACTCGAACCGTTTGCAGGTAGGATCTTATCAGAATGCAAAAACAAAATGACATTTTAACTTAATTTTAGGCAAATCTCTTTTGTTTTTTGTGGTTTAGACCAGGCGAAACTGTTAAATGGTGACTATTTCGATGCTTATGAGATACAAATTGATTTAACTTTGCCTAACGATAGGGAAGCTGTGATTCTCTTTGATTGCCATGGGACTAGATTTTCGTATAACTTCTCCTTCCGTTCATAATTTTTCAATGCACTTTCGTAGGAAGGTAAGAAACTCCCTGTGAATGAGGCTTGCCTTCTTTCGATTCAAAAGGGGGACTTCAAATCGATTAAGAACATCAGTTCCTTCGGAAGGTCATAAATCCTAGGGTAGATCTGCAAGCAAGATTAATCAAAGATCATGGCTTCTATGTTTGCAGTTCCAATCAAAAAAATCCAAGAAGTCTCACCGGAAGAGGAAGAAGACAGTGGTACAAAAATCCCGGAGATGGAAGACGAATTCTTTAGTTTATTCATGGGCATCATTGGAAACAGGAGTAAAAAAATAGTTTAATTTGGTGAAATGGAAATACAAAAAATAACATAAATTTCCATGCTTGGTTGAGGTTGATTGATTGATTTACGACTTTTTATCAATCTTGTTAGTAACAAATTGGGGACTTTTGATAAACTGGTTGAATTTCTTGATGTTCCTTGTGTTCTTCCTGCAATATTTCGCAAAGAGCATCTATCTTGATGTAAGGAATTACTTTTGCTAATGAATATTGATTACAGTTTAGAAAGAAATCCTTATTTTTGTTTTCCATTTTTTCTAACAGATGATGATCGCAATGGGTGTGATAAACTTGATAAACGCTGAACAATTGAATAAGCAATTACTGAGGATATTGATCAAAACACTGTATTTTTCGATTCTCATCGATATACTATTTTTAGTTGTCTCGAATAAGCACGATCAAATATTGACAGGCTAGTAGCTCACTCGAGGATTGCAAATATTCAGCATAGTTTTCATCTACGTTGGCATATTTTATAAACTATTCTTGGCATTTGCGTACCTCTACGTCTGGAAGAATTTCCCTGCAACTAACCCGTACATCCAGCAAGGATATAGAGTAAATATATTCAAAACTTGGCTCAATTACTTATTTTTTTAGATGAATTATTACTGTCCTTTTGGAGTGTGAAATTACCTAATTTCTTTATTTTGTTTTGTTAATAGAAAATAAAGTATTTCCTGAGAGATTTATAGCTGGATAAGGAATCGTTACAGAAGCTTGCTGCGATGCAGCAAATGAATAAATCTCATATAGCCTAGTCCTCATATAATTTTAATCCTAATAATATTGCTAGGGTTTGAGGAGAAGAAACAATGAAAATTAGTATTTTTCTTTCATTTAGGAGAATCATTTTTGTGTATTAAAAAACCTATTTTTGTTGTTTTAATGGTATTGTGGTAGATATTTTAAGTTCTTTAGGAGGAGAAATGCTACTGTTATGAGGTTGGAATTGGTTTGGATGTGAATATGAGAATCTAGTAGAGATTTTGAGAAGATTTGTGAGGAAAGAAAAGCAAGCCAAAACTATTATGAAATCTTAATTTAGATGAGGGAAGGGGGAGATATTAGTTTGAAGAAAAGCCTTTGGATTTCAGAAGGGTAGAAGTGATAAAAAGGGCGATTGATACACACTTTTTGTTTAGATTAATCAAAAAAAAATAATAAGAAAAGTAAATAGAATAGTTGGCTGGTTGTAATGGGCAAAGTGAAAGAAATCGCTAAGAAAGGAGCAGCTCCTCAAGGACAGAAAAAAAAGATCACAAAGCCTAACACATTTGGTTAGTATGCAAGCAACAAGGCATCCAAGAAAGACAAGATGCTTGTTAATGTATGCGAAATTATTTGGAATTGGATTAGTTTTTGTGGATATTTTTTGATTCTCAACATTTTATTCTTTTGGGATTTTGCAGAAAGATTTGATTGTGCAAACTCTTCGTGCTGAGAAGAAGGGAAATTCCTTTAGAGATGGGAGATTAATTGAGAAAAAGCGCTTGATGAAGGAAGAATAATTCGGTGGGTCGTTGGCATCGGTGCTCTAGAAGGGCGCTTACAAGAAGAAGAAATTTGATTTGGGATCGGATGGTGAAGATGATCCTAACTAGGATATGCCTTTGAGACTCACACACAAAGGAAAGACACTTGAAGACATGGATGACTACAATGATCGAGGTGATCGCTCAAGTGGGGATGAGAACATTCCAGCTGAGATCGTAGATAAATTGAATTTCACTGGGTTTGACAAGGAGGCTGTTCCAAATGGCACACAAGATAAGGATGGTGTGCTGAAGAAAAAAACTAAAAAAGAAGTTTACGAAGAAATTATCAAGAAATCTAAGAAAATGAAATATGAGAGACAACAGCAAAAGGAAGAGGATCAAGGAACTTTGAAGGAGTTGAATGATGGATATGCAGATATCGCATAGCTACTAGCATTCAGAACGTAAAACATTTATATTTTAGATGTCGAGATATGCTTAACAACTTCTATTGTTTGTTTAATTTAGCTCATACAAAGGTGACGATAGAAAGTCTGTCGATGAGTTCGATAGATTAGCAAGAGATCTCTAAAACGAAGGCAGAACCTAAGCTAGTACTGTGATCAAGAAAGTAGAAGACAAGAAAGAGAGAAAACTCCAAGAAAAGCGAAGAAAACAGTTAAAAGGAATCATGAGCAGTGATGGAGAAGACGAAAAGGATTTGAAAAACGACGATGAGTTGGAGACCAACACGAAGAAAGAACTCAGCATCTTGAAGCACATGAGAAAAGTTAACAATCTGAATAAGTTCATTGATTAGATTAAGACAGTGAAGTAAAACGCACAAAAGAAGAAACTAAGAGAGAATGGAGAAGATAGTGAGGAAGAAGAAGAGGTTGATTCACTTGATGAAATTGATATTGACGATGATGGAGAAGGAGAGGAAGAAGAGGAAGAAGATGAAGATGATGGAGAGCATTTAGAGTTAGATGATGAGTTTGAAAGTGATGAGGAAGAAGGAGAAGGAAAAAAACAAAAATAATCTAAAAAAAGTGATCAAGAAGAAGATGATGGAAGTGAAGGTGATGACGAAGAGGAAGAAGATGATGATGATGAAGAAGAAATTAACAGTGACGAATATGCTAACGATAGTGATTGAAAAAACAAAAACTAAATATATTCTATTTTGTTGTTGTTTTTGCTATTTTGTTTCTTCATTTCTTGGTAGCATCTGCTGGAGGTGCTAGATTCTTCTCGACAGTCTAGCAGAGATATAAGATTGTTTTCTTAACTTCTTAAGCGATTTAAATATTCTGCAGTGATATCTATCTGTTATTGTTGTGTTATTATTCAAAATAGCAAATATGTTTTACAATTATTATGTGCGTTAAGTTTTAAATGTACCTCTCAACATCATTGCTAGTTTGCAGGTTTGTGTAGATGTATTCGAAGAAGGCGTTGAATTTACTCTTCTAGAAGGCCCTATAAAAAGAAGAATATGTATTATTTCAAAATTGTTAAGGAATTCGAAAATATCAAGCCTCAAGATATCAAGATAGGAAATTTATTTGTTTATCTTTTATTTTTACTTGGAGAATTCCTCCCCGGAGAGGGTTAAGACATTCCCGTAGACCTTCTCGCAGATGTCTTTGATGTCTTCAGAGCTTAATCTGTTGTTTTTCAGAAGAAGAACAAAGTATAAAATACAAAATAGTTTAAAAACTGACAAAAAGTAATATGTGTTGTATTTTCAAGGGGGATGACAAAATAATTTAAGAAGTGCTTAATAATAACCTTTTGTTAAGATCTGATTCTAAGAGATCCTTTTTGTTCTTCTGGAGGAGTATTTTAGAGATTCCCCTGAAGAAACTATCAAGGAAGAAGAAGAATTCATCTTTGGAGAGGCTCTGTGGGTTTTTGAAACCAAACACCTGCGAGATGTCTACATTCAAAGCAGGATAAATAATGAAATTTTAAAATGTTTAAATTTCTCTTTTTCCGTATGCATATCAAGCATCAGACAAGAGGGTTACTATTCAAAAGAATCAACTAATCTTTTGTTTCTTGTTACTTGAAAGGACAGTTTCATAATCTCCTTTAGCAACGAAGAGCATCACTGAGAATAATTCACAGCTGTCTATCCTTGCTTTTGAGGAGTTTCAAAACAAAACAAAATCAAATCATTTTTTAAGAAAAATACAAAATGAAGCCTCTTTATGGGTCAAACATGCCCAAAAGCAGCATTAATTATGATTTCCCTACAGATGTTTCTTGTATCGAGCATTTTGAAAACTTCTTTCAAACTGGCTTTTTTGATTGAGATGATATCCATTGACTACCAAGTATCAAACCACAACTGCAAGGGAGCAGTGTTCTTCTTTGTTATCTTCTAGATGATCTACTTGAAAGTCTCTTAGGTCCCTAGTGACATATTCAAGAACAAAAAAAGGTATGACAATGTTGAATATGATAACGATAAATGTTCCTAAAAAATTTCTCTATTATTTCATTGTTTAGGCTATTTCTTACATCCTCCACATAATTCACCCATGTGTCGAGGCAGACATGATGGAGTGCGAAGTTTATTAAGATAATCATCAATAAAACGATCGAATCCGACTATGCTTTGCTTTATCATTCTTTATGCTTAAAGTGAGTTTTTGTCTAATTGTTTTTGAAGAAAATGCTTGGATAATCAATAATTATTAATGTTTTCTAGCTTTTGCTTGCAAGTTTTAAGACTTATTCTTTTGAAAGT
>Ga0302285_10001136_pt1 | contig 14624 bp, 8 predicted proteins | sample III_Fen_E2_2_FD_200455 | JGI IMG/M metagenome (GOLD analysis project Ga0302285, IMG submission 200455) | Peat permafrost microbial communities from Stordalen Mire near Abisko, Sweden - III_Fen_E2_2 | ecosystem: Environmental > Terrestrial > Soil > Wetlands > Permafrost | place: Sweden: Abisko... | reverse complement strand
AAGGGCAAATGTTAGAATTTGATGAATCTAATTTGAATTCATAAAAGGGAAGATAAGACTGTTACATCAAAAACTACCTAGAATTTCTACACTTTATCAAGAATTTACTTTCCATCAAAAAAAAAAGAATCTCCAAAGCAATAAAAAATGTGTATTACATTTCTCAAAATATTAATTGTAATTCTATTCTTATTAACGATGTTTGATCTTTTCATGGGGAAGTGCGAGCAGATATTCTAATAAAGAGAAATATTAAATTGATAAAACTTTGAGAAAATTCCACATCTACAAAAGACTTTAGAAACAAGAAATGAAAACTCTTAATCTAAAATCAAATGCTGAAATCTTGGATTTTGAAATAAAATAAATCAGCTCTTTCTTCACAGATCTCATGAACTAGATCCAAGATTAGATTGAAAATAGAAAACAAAGTTAGAAGCAAAAATAAGTTAGTTTGAAAAGATTCAACAACGTTATATTACCTGCAGGCAGGAAAATCGTCTAATTTGAAAAACTAAAGAATATTCTCTGATCAGATAAAAATGAAGCACAATTAATCGAATTTATCAATAACCACATAAATAATTCAGAGAATAACACCCTAAAAATCAAATAGATCTGTGATGAATTCCATTCCAAGCTATGAAAAAGCAATTTTATTCATGCTCTTCTCAAAGAGATAAACTACTTTGATAAATCTCTTTCCAAAACTTAAAATCGAAGTAAAAGAGATTCTATTTAGATGTTCGTATTTTAATTTGCAACTTATGAGTTAATATCCTTTTCTTATTCCAAATTGTTAGAGTAACTAATTAAGTAATGAGTTTCTGAAAAATTATGAGGTGAATCAACTCCTGAATGTTACTCGAGAATCGCAAGACTCAAATAGAAATTTTACTAATATTTTATGTCTTTTTTTTCATTCTTTTAGAGTTCGATGCAAGATAATAGACATCTTAAGAATATTTAGATACATTAAATCTACAGAATCATATGAAAGATAGCCTAAGCCCATAATCCCAAATCAAAAGGATTCATCAATGAACAAAAATTCATCAAAAGTGTTGTCCAAATTATTATCAGCATATTGCTCTTCTTCTATTCTCATTGTGACAAGTCTTTTATTTTGAATGAGAATTTTTTATCTTTGTTGCTAGCTCATCTGAATCGACAACCTAAGGTGAACTTCTAGCAGCTACTTCAGGTCTTAAATACAACTACAAAAGACATCCAGTATCTACTAGTTTTTCTCTTTAATGTCTAAAAGATTTAGCTTCAACCCTTAGAGATTAGCAATTTCTTAAATTCCGGCGAAAAGCTATGCCAAAGAGAAATATGAAACATCACATTGCTCAAAACTCAGGCTGAGGAACCTTAAATTATGAGTTTTTGAAAGAAATTCTGCAAATGATTTTCCCCAATTTTTACAGAGATAGTAATTATCCATTTTCAAAAATAGACTAACGAAATTGAATGTTAAGCCTTTCGGGAAGACACAGACATTGTTGAACTCATCGATGTTATTGGATTTTTCATCATTATCGGCAGAAAAGTCCAATGAAAGTATCTTTAAATTTCTCATTTTGCATAAAAATAAAAAGAGAAATTGATATCTGTTCATGTAAATGCTGTTTTTAGATAGATTAAGATTGAGATTCTGTAGAGCTGGGAGGTTTTCAATGGCTTTCGCGATGTCCCAGATGATTTAGAGTTCAAGTGTGTTGTTTCAAGGTCTAGTGTGAGAGATGAGAGGTTCGAGAGGGTGTGCTTTTCATTGAATAAGAGGTCAATGCAAGAACTTAGCCTGGAGTCTTGGAAAGCAAATAAACGTGATTGCTTCATGGTAAAATTTGCTAGTTGATCAGAAATTGCAGAGTCTGGCTGTCTTTTGATGCTGAATCTAATGATATTCGGGAACTTATTGAGTTACTAATCCTCTGTTTTCTCTGAATTATTCAGATTAAGCACCAAAATACTCAGCTGAAGGAGAGATCTGGAGATGTCAAAATACATTGGGATTATGCTTTCGATGTCTGAGTGTAGATTGCTCAAAGAGAGAGTTAAGACTCTCAAATTAACCAGTTTCTTCAATGAAATAGCCAGATTGTGTATGGCTTCCCCTTAGAGACTGTTGAATTGTAAGTCTAACTCCAAGCTGGAGAGATCACAAAGATTGGATAGTCCTTTAGAGAAGAGACTATAAAAACCTGATTTTTGAAGGCAGCTCCTGTTGAATTTCAAAGACAATTCATTTTGCTTGGCTAATTAGGAAATATCCAACGAGATCCATTCTTCCTAGTGATCAGAGAGCTGAATGTCTGATACTTCGATGGTTAAGGCAGCTGAAATGCGAGGATCAGGAAGAGAAGATAACAGTTGGCTCAGAGTGGTTTTCTCGATAAAAGGGGATTGTGTATCAGTAGAATTAAGCTCTAAAATAGATTGGCTGCTAGGCTCTACTAAGAATGAGCGCTTTATCTTGTTATCATTTGCGTTTTCATACAAAATATTTATCATTGAGAATAGTATTTTTGGATTTATTCTTGATGTAGTTGGTTTTACTAAAATGTTGAATGATTTTCAATTTGAACAATGTTCCACAAATTGTTATTATGACTATTATGATTAATTGTGGCTAGAGGATGATTGAAAATAATTGAAAGATCTAATCCTTTTATTTTTCTGCTTACTGGTGTAATAAATTCTTTTAATAGATAAAAAGCAGAAACAATCAGAATCCTTTTATGAAAAGATTTTCAAACTCCCCAAAATGTATGATTAAATTTCTTTCACGAATTTCTTAAGATTGAGTGAGATTCAGTAGTTTTGGAAGGTTTTGATTTTGATATGTTTCAAGCAGTTCAGCTATTTTGTTTGTTGTCTGCAAGACCAAGGGATCAAGACTAGAGATATGAGAGGGTGCGCTTTTCATTAAATAAGTTGTCAATGCAAGGACTTTTCCAATACTGGGAGTTAGGCTTTTAAGAAATAATTCATCATATCGCTAAGCATAATCTGCTTTTTATAAACCCTCTTAACGGCATAAAGACAAGGAATTCAATGAATTTGACAGAAAGAAAAATGAAACTGGATACACTATGATAATGATGATAAAGTAACTAAAAACTAAAAAATCCAATTAGTTTAAAATAGGAAGGCAGTCAATATTAAATACACTGAAACAAAAGTATGAATACTTGGGGAAATCTAATCCCATTTATAATCTCTTCTAAATAACTATAAAACAGACAACTTTAGTCCTCCTCCCCTCAAATGTTGTGTTATGCAGATCATTCAACGACTGGAGTTTTCTTCTGTCTCACGATTATGAATCCATCGTCTTCTTCCTCGGCGTTGTTTGAAGGAGATACTTTTTCTTCAGCTTTCTCAACTTTGCTTTTTGTTGATGCAACAGCGCTACCTGCTTTTTTGCCTTTCTTACCAACAGCTTTCACTTCATTCCATGAATCATCTTCAGCTTCTTAAACTGGGTTCTTGAGGGTAGGTTTTGATGGTTCTTAAGGTTTTTCCAATTATTATTTCTATTATTCTTTCTTAGGAAGATTATCCTATTATGGTTTAACAGTTGATTTGCTCTGGGGTTCTTTCTTATTAGAAGCTGCTGTGTTTTCCTTCACTGAAGATACAGATTATTCTTTCTTCTTCGATTGAGCTACATCTTGTTTGGCAGTTCCTGCTGATGCCACTTGAGATTCTGGAGTCTTTTCTTTCTTCGTGTCTTGTTTCTTGGGTGCTTCTTATTTGTTTTGAGCTACCTCAACTGGTTTCTTTGGAGCAATTTCTTTGACTTCTGATACAACAGCAGTTTCAGTTTGTTTCTTAGACTCTTTGTCTTTCTTTTATTTGGATTATTCTGCGAGTGCTTCATATTAACTCTACTCTTACTTGAAATTGCTCTCATCGGTGATAGCAAATGTGCAATATCCTAATAAGAATAAACCAACTACACCTACGGAAAAGAATCCAGAGTAAATTTAAGCTTGATTTTAAGATATTTCAGGAATCTTAGAGAGATATCCGTTGCTGAAAATATATGTTGCAATAGGAACTGCAATTATTCCAATTGCATAGAATAAAAAGGTGCTCAGAACTTTGGAATTGTGGAAGTAAAGGCCAAACCTACAAATCAAAAAAGGAATTAGGATTTTTAAAAGATAAATTCATTTATTGATTACACTTGAGCTTTCTCTTCCTTCTTGACTTCCTCTGGTTTCTTAGCCTGTTCATTAGCTACCACCTTAGGAGTTTAAATAACTGGAGTTGCTACTGATTCTACTTTACTGCTTTGAACTGAGTTATTGTCTTATTTAGTCACTTAGGTCTTATTCCCAGGAGTCTTATTCCCAGGAGTCTATTGCTTCTTAACTTCACTGACTGCTTTAGCTGCTGTTGTCTGTGCTGGCTAACCTGAAGCTTCAGTAGACTATCCTTTACCTTTTTTGGCCATTTTGTCCTCTTTTCTATTTTTTTATGCAATATCTTAAATTAAAAATAACTTATCAAATCGTTTTTGAGTTCAATCCAAGAAATCTAGTGTTATCCTCTACACACGTATTTAATTCTTTAATTAGGATTTCAACGATCCTTTTGCACTCTAATTCATAAGTTTTAAGCAAATCCTCAAAAAACGAATTAAACTCTGATTTTGGTTAAATAGTATCATAGAATATCAGTCATTTTTGAAAACTAAAATGAAAATATTCCATATTTTGTTTGAATTTGATTGTTTCATTTGTATTTTTCTAGCTTTTTAATAGAGATTCAAAGAATGATTTTTCATTATTTAATGTTAAAAATAAGGTAACAAACATGAAAAACACCAAATATTTTTATGAAAGGGTTCATTTAGTGGTGTTCCTCTGTTTCCTTGAATGAGAAAACAATATTATTCAAAGCATCATGGATCATTCTGCGTCTTCCAATTCTTATTTCCTCTTCTGGAAAGCCTTTTCCTTAGTGATAGCAGCTTCTAAGCTTCTCTATTTTTGTTTTTGTAGGAAAGGACAGTTATTATCATTGGATAAGTTAGGCTAATAGTTTTTGTTTAAGCTGAAAATTATTGCATATTTTAAAATCAACAATTCTATTTTCTCAAAGCTAACATTCAGCGAAAAGTTTCTCTTGCTGAATCTACTGAATAATAATACAGATACTGCAGTTGTAGCCATTAATTTTTGAATTCCCATTGAATAATATTCTTATTTCGTATTTAATTGGTAACTTTTTTTTGGTGATATTTACAGTTATTTCTTTCCCTTATTTTTTGTTTATTCATCAAATAAAAATCATTAATGGTTTTTGTACGTGAGGATTGTTGGCAAGATAGATTTGGAGCCAAGGGTCGTAGCAAACGTGGAACCAAGCAAATGAAACTATTATGATGGAAAACAAGAAAATCAAATGAATATGATTACCCAAAGAAATATGAAATCTAAGCAAAATATATTTTGCAAGTATTCCCTACTGCTCTTATGAAATAAATCTTACTTCCGAGAATGAAGAATTGCCAGAGGAAGGGATAGTTTTAGACGTTCTCTCTAAGGAAGACCCAGAATTGCTTCACCTTAGGATCAGCGTTGATTCTACCAACAATCTAAGGCTATCTTCCTATTAAGAAGAAAAGTAGAAAATGATTAATTGATTGCAATCGTTTAACGAGAGAAATGATATTGATATGTTGGGGGGATAAGAAAAGCATTTATTGTATCTTTATCCATGATAATCTTCAATCTTTCAATCAGAACACTAACCTCGTTATGAAAAAGTATTCGAAGGTATTCGAAAAGAATCAATCTATCTCAAGATTCTTTTTATTCTATTATGTGCATGATAATGAATTAATTTAAAATCTACTAAGGAGTGGCTTGGTGGTCTAAGAGTAAGGAATGGTCTTGATCCAAGAAGGAGTGTATTCCTTGATGTTATTGAAAATGATTTTGCCGTACACCATTTGTTGTATCTAATTTAGTTCTTGCGCCTTTGGGGACTTTCTTTTTGTTTTTTTCTTCGAAGGATTTAATTTTATTTGCTTTCTGGTCCTTCTCTCAAGAGTAGTTCATTTTCTTAGTATATTGATCTGCATTTCTTTAGCTTTCAGGGATCTTTTATGAGGGGATATTCTTTGATTTTTTGCATAGGATATTTTAATTAATTTATTTTCTTTTTGAGTTATTCTGGAAAAAGGAGACTTGGCATCATAAAATATTAGATGTGCAGTTTAGAATGGAATAGTTTTAACACAGGTAAAAAGAAAACAATAAAATGAAATACTTTAATTATTAGTGTTTGATATAATTTTAATGGTTTTCACAATAATAAACAATTCTGATATGATTTTTACAATATTTTTTATTCTTATCCACACTCATTTTTCTTACAAAAATTTGAAAAATAGATCATCAGAAGATTTCAAGTAACCTTTGAATTCACTCCTCTCTTTTACTTGTAAACTCATAATAGACTTACGCATAAACGCAAAGTAATCCACTAGTAGGGGATTATCCATTGAAATCACTGCTTTGTTTCCTTAAATCTATTTCATGGAATACAGTTTTTACCCTAATTCAGCCATTTTCTCAACTTCTCTTAATAATTCTTCTTCTCCATTGTTTTTTAAAATTTACTTCAGTGAGTGAGTATTCTTCGCAAAATCGATGATAAAAGAGATTAATGTATTTTTTTCTTTGTAATACTAATATCTAGAAGCTCTGCATTATTGAATTCAGTACATCCTTAGCTACAATTAGAGTTATTCCTAGGGATTATTGCTTGATTTTTTCAAATTTCTGCTGATATTTACTGATTTTACTCCATATCTGATAAATTGGTGGAGGTATTTATGTTAGTAGTTCAGTCATAAGACTACTGGAGATAGAGTTTATATAAGGCTATTCTGATAATAGCCACATTGAGCTTTCTTCTTGTAAAGTATGTTTGCATCGATTTTTTAGAAGTTTTCGGAGATCGATTAGCTCAAGATCAATATCGATGAGGTTATCAAGCTTTCCTTCGTGGTTGAGTTTTAAATAAGTAGTTGGTTTACCGACACTAAGGTATTATTCCTCAGAATAGATAAATAGTCCTTTAACATCTATGTCAGATTCTTTGGTATCTAGGCCAGTTGCACGAGAACCAGTCTCAGCAGCGAAGATAATTTTAAACTTATATTGAGATTCCAGATTGTGAAGAAGTTATAAGACTTTATCACGTAGAGACATTTAAGTTTTCAACAAGTCAAGCAGGCAAAGGAGAGAGTAGGATGGTTTGCTTTGTTCTAAGAGTAAAGATAAAAAATATTATTGAGATTGTTGTTTTAGTTTTTGAGAAAAAGAATGAGACTTTTTGTTTGATGTTTTTGTTAGAAAAAGTTAGTCGGATAGGAAAAGGATTTGTCTTTTTGGTTAGGTTTTATTAAAGTGACTAGTAGTATTGAAGGAGATGAGAAATGAGATAGAAATATTCGGTGAATTTTATAAACAAACGATTGAATTTACAAGATAAAAAGAAAAAGTAGGAAATAAAAATTTTTAACTGTTATTCTAAAGGAGAGGAGAGTATTAATAGGATTAGACAACTACCCTTCTAAATGTCAAGCTGACTGAGTTTTTGTTAATTGATAATTAAATATCTTAGAAAATAAATCTTCTATTTTAGATATTTATATTATTAAACAATTAACCTAGAAACTACTCTTCAGTCAATTTTGAGAAGATTAGTTGTCTAACCCTATTAACCCCCCCGTGTTGATAAAACTTGGCAATGTATCTTTTCTCTTATTACCTGTCTTTATTGAGTTCGGATATATTTTAGATTAGAGTAAGCAGGTGCATCCAAATTCTTTCTTTATTATTTTGTTAAAATTCCAAAAGTTTTTCTCATGCAAGAATTCAAAAGGCAGAGTCTATCATCCTCCTAAGGAGAAGGACTTCTTCCCAGGGATCCCCAGTTAATACATCGAAGTAGACCGAATATTGATGTTTCTGTGAGCAAACTTTGGTGGTTGGTCTTCAGTACTTAGTTCCTCAAAAACCTTGAGGACATCACTGCGTTTGAGTTAACACCCAAAGGATCAGAAGAAATAGTACAGTTTATTTGAAATGATTAATCCACTCTTGCAATTCTTCATCGTTGCTATGCTTTCCTAGGGCCGAGATTACTGTAATAAAATTAGATCTTTAATATCTAAAGCAGTGAATCCGAAACCTCTCATTTTTTCTTTTTCTTTTATCTTAACTCTTAGAGATTATTCCACTAAAGAACAGATCGTATTTTAGAAACCTGTTGATTCGCATTACGATATAGCAAGTACCACAAGCTGTTTCATTTTTAAGATAGGAGAAAATAGAGTTCATGAATATTCTATCATAGTAACATCAAACCTCGCATAGTAGACATATCTTAGAAAATATTTCGGCTTAAGAAATGTTTGCTCGTGTGCTGTATTTTGAAAAATTCTCAATTTTCTTCAAACAACTCCGTGTCTTCTTTGTGTTCTTAAAAGTTTTCTTTCAGGATTTTAGTTTCGAGAAAGTTTCTATGATATTCTGGATTGCGCAAAGGTGCTGATAAAGTCTAGATAAGTAATTTTACTATTTTTAAATTGGTGCTGGACCAGGGCGCACTGAGAGGGCATATTCTCGAAGATATTTTTCTAAAATCTTTGAGTGCTTCTTTTAGTGTAAACATGTGTTTCTAAAGTTGAATAAGATGTTAAAGTTTAATCAGCTCTATAGATGATTAATTCTGACTGTTTCAATATGCTCTTCGACTTCAAAATAGTAAGATGCAAGGTTTACTAATTTGATAAAATATCTGAATCTCATTGGTAAACCAAGGGTATTTCTGCGTTTAGAAGTATTCAAACCTCTGTTTGCTCCTCCCTTTTGTTAGTCTCTATTTTAACCCTATGAATATCGTGTTAAATGAAACATCCATTTAAATATTGACTAGTCATTCTGCTACAATTTCGAAACTTGAAAAATAAAACTAGTCCAAAAGTAATAGCTCCTTCAAGATGTTTTGTCGATTTTCATGAAGAGAAATGCTTCTACATTCGCAAGGAGGTACCCTATCTTCAGCGATGAGAGCCTGTGAGCAAGAACTTCTTGTACTAGCTTTCCGAGATAGATTTCAAACCTGAGAATAGTTCAATTTTCAACTTTTCTGTATCTCCCTAAGATAATCAAAATGTCACATCATTATTTTCAATAATGAGATTCTTTAGTGTGATTAATAATTATTTGTTTGTTTGCAACTTTCTTCGCGCTTATTCTTTTAATGATTAGCTTGATTTTGATTACTCTCAGGCTAAATCCAAAAAATTATCAAAAATATCTTAAATAATATTTCTGAATCTAGCCTAAAACGAACTAGATCATATTCCAAATTAGGATACTTTCACATTACTCTTAGGTTGATGTAAGTCCTTTTTAAAAAATATCTTAAAAAACTAAGCAATTAAGATATGTTGTATTTTTGTTTTTTTATCTAAATTTTATTAATTATCAATAACTTATTTTGTCCAATAATACGATTACAAATCTTCCTTTTTATCCCTATCAATACATTCATCTACCTTTCTCTTTAATTACCATGATGTCTCATATTTAGATGATTAACAATATTAAACGTTTAAAAAACTGTCTAACAAAAAATATTCTGTAATTTAATGATCCTTAAAAATTTAACATAAAATAACCCACACAACGAGTGATATTTCAATCCTTCAATTCTCATTATTTACATTCAATTCTTATTGAGCTCCTTCTTAAGGATTCTTCAGGCGTTGTATTTCCATATTCAGTAGCTAATCGATTTGATTTGTAACATCTACCCCTGTCAAAACCTTCTATTATCCTTTGAATGAATTGCTATACTACTCTGTATAGATGCCTTATGCTAACTGGGCAATCAGAATATTCTTGAGTGATCTCTCTCTTGATTTTATTTCTTTGATTTCACTTATCTTTTATCGTAGCATTTATACAACATTCGAGGAGCTGGATGTGGAAAATTACAAGCAAGCCATTTGATCTTCTTCAGTGAGTAAATCTTTCATCAGTGGATAGAACTCCTAGAATGTCGATTCGATCTACTACAACTATCTTGCTTCTGCTGGACCATCAGATGTTGTGAAGTAGAAAGAAATCATATTGTAAAACTTCTGAACATTCTCGAAAGGCACATATCTGTTCGTCTCAGATGTCGTGAACAAAGATTAACCAAAATAACCTAAGAAATTCATCTTGAATAAATCCAAGGAAAGCTATCTTAACTTCGGATTGAGTGCATTGTTTCCAGGGATAATATAATAAGTAGGATTTGCTTTGAGAAGAAACTGTGAGTAGCTCTATAAGCTTTCTAACATGGGGTTTTTCTAACTGGAATTCACAAGTGAAGCATACTTTTAACTAGTTTCGCACTTCTAAATGAAAATGTCAATGTCAAGTAATTCCGATGGGTCTTCAAGAACGAGATTCATGTTATTTTATAATAACTAGAGTTCTCGATTAAGCCACGTGAAAGGTTGCCCAACTTGCATTAGAAAACATGCAAGGAGGAATTAGGTCAATTCGTGCTGCTCGTGGACTAAAATAAATCCAGTGTAGCAGAATTCTATCGCTTTCATAGAGGCTTATTCGTTTTAGAAGATCTCAGTCACAATGGATAAGTCCCATTCACCTTGTTTCAGAACATCTATGAGCACACCTGTTCTGAAGAAAGGCTATTTAGGCAGCCAAATACTGGTTTATTCGCTAAATTTGAACCTGAATGAACCATCGCATGGTTAGAATTTTTGGTTATTCTTGAATTCATTCACTTGATTGAGATTTTCAGTTTGCTAATCAGGTTGAACACTGAACCTAAACCAAGGTCGCTTTGTGAATTACTATAATCTAGAGACTTGCGGTTATGCTAGGAACCCTGTTTTCTGAAATTATGGAAAGCTCATTTGTTGTTTGGACAAAATATTATTTTGAAATGAGATATTTCTTTGTGTTGAAACGAAAAAAGAATTATTTTTTATTTTTCTAAAAAACCTTTAATTTGTTTTTGTGTTTGGGATTTATTCTTTTTCTTCTGAAAGATGATAAATATTCTATGATTTTGATTTCAGTTGTACAGCCACATGTTTTATGATTGAAAGCTTCCAATAATAATACTTTCTGGATAGGATGTGTGTGTAGAGTGAGAGGGATAATATGGAAATATCTCGAAGAATCTAATAACAAAAATCTGAATTGAATAAATCAATAAATTGTCTAAACTTTTTCAACAGAAACAAGAATAATAGTAAAAAAGACTCTAGATGAGTTTATTTGAGAAGATATGCATTCTAGGTTCGTTGGGTTCAGTGGGACTATTCAGTGTTTGGTCGATTTTCGCTCCATCCAAGGGTTCATTAAGTTCTGATGAAGTCTAAGCAAAACGAGCGAAACTATTGAAAGATGAGAATATGAGAATCTTGTATTCTACAATGACATTCTTCTATCTGCAGGGGTTTTAGCAAGAAGAAATGAGGAGTTTCTACAATTTATATGATGTCTTGAAGATCTCCAAGCCGAAATTGATTGCCTTGCAGCTCAGTGAGAAAGAATTTGAAGATAAATACTAACCTATTATTAGCCATCCTTAGTATCCAGAACTCATGAGAAAAGTTGATTTCTATCTGTAGACCAAAAGCGAAGAGCTTAAATCTATGAAGGAACTTGACCTCAAGCATCTTGAGAAACTGTATCTGTTCGATTATTGCAAGAAAAACAAATGTAAAATTATCTATGGAGATAAGACACCCGCTGAGCTTAGAGGGATGTATCAAGCTAAGCTGAAGTTATCGGAGTTTCATGTCGATGAAGGAAATCAAGTACCTGAATAACTCAAAGAGCTGTATGCAGATGATCTCAAGAAATTCCAAGCCATCTAAGAAGCCAAAGCATTAGCTGACAAACAAACGAAAAAGAATACAAAACAAGCAGTGCAAATCAAGAAAGATGCCTAGGAAGCTCTGGAAAAACAAGTGAAAAAAGAAATATATTAAGATTTTCGTTATGAATATTTCGTGGATAAAATCATGGAAGAAATATAACCTAAAGCGTCATTATTCCCTAGCAATCCATATAAGACCTTAGTTGGATTAGTAGAACCAGAAGATCTCGATGGAATTACGAATCTTTGGAAGAATAAGTTTAAATCAACGTATGGGCATGAAATCATTGAAGATGAGGAGATTCTAGCGTAGAGATAAGCTAAACTAGAATAAACTTAGAAAGAGCTTGAAAATAAAAATAAATGAAATACATGGGAGAGAGGAGGTATTGTATGTTTAAGAGCTGTATTTCAAGAATATTTTTATTATTTATATTTATCACAAGAATTGCTTAATCATATCCAAGATATCTTTCATTTCTTTTAGTAACTTCTCTCTCTATCTCTCTATTTCATTCTCAAAATCGATTGTTTGAAAGAAGTTACAAAGACTGATTTGAAAGCAAATGTTTTGTTTGTTGCATGTATTTCAATCAAAAGAGACAAACCGATGCGCGAAATATCCAAACAATTAATATATATCTAATTAAAAAAAAGCATTTTTGAAAATATTTAAACATTTTGGCATTTACAAGAAAAATAAACATAACCTATGATCGATAACTAAAACATCCCAAGCGATGACGAACTTGATGTTTACGAACCAGGCACATCAGGAGTATTCATCAATTATATTAGATATGTTGTGTCTGCGAGAGGAATAAGCGAATTTTGTTTGTTGTTAAGGAAATACTCAGCTACTTGAAGCGCAGTTTCAATGCACTCAATGATGCAAGCATGCCAGCTAGAAAGAAAGCGATTCTTAATATCTATGAGAAGCTAGCAGAAAGCAAATTTGCTATTTCAGGGAGTAATATATTCAATATTAAGGAAGGGTTTTTCATTCTTGAGGAATGAGATGATTGAATGATTTTTAGCCTAATCTTTGTTTTTGCTTTGCATTTTTGTTTTGATTTAGTGGTTTCTCAGTAAATCATGATTAGATTCGATAAACAACTGCTGCAAGGTTTCTCTGATAAAAGTGAGAAGGTGAGAGAGTACTCTATTAAGATCCTAACTGAGTAAGCATATTTTCATATCTGTATCATTTAGAAAACAGCACACACATACATCCAATGTTGTTTTCAACTTTTCCACTTTTCTATATCCAAAAGGATGCTTTCAAAATGTGATGACATGCAACCCTTCCTGCCATATATATTCTCTGTGCTCTGCGAGAGAGTCAACTGCTAGGATTTAGAAGGCATACTAAATATGCCAGAAGTCATGAGACCACCTCCTGGGTAAAAACCCAAAATGCTCATTAAACTCATCGAAGATTCAGAAGAAGTAATAGACATATTTAAATATTAAATGAAGAATGAAAATTAAGTTATTTATTCTGTTTTTTGTCTTTTGTAGCTTCGTTAAGAGATCTGCAAGTTACTTGAGGTGATAGTCACATGCAGTCAGTCTAATATGCTGTATAGTCATGTTGATGATGTCTGCAATATTCTGAGAGCACTTTGTATGGATCCATGTGGGGATGTACAGAGACTCGCGTGTAAGTGCGTTTCTGAATTTTGCATTAACAACAAGGAGTTATTGCTGCATTTCACGGAGATATTAGCTAGAGGTCTTCTCCTACCTATTATAAGCAAGAAATCCAAAGTCAGGATTGCAGCACTTGAAGCATTAGGAGTAAACTTTGATTCAGAAAAAGTTATTTAACTCTTAAGAATTCGTGTTCATTTTTGATAATTTTGATAATAACGAACAGGCAGTTCTTCAATGCGGAGTTTGGAAATACAATGCAAATGTCTTTGAGATTCTGGTTGGGTTTAGAGATCCAAACTCTGTTCCGATTAAAGACTTCTATGAACCATCTCATAATATCAACTATTTAGCTACATTTATCACTGATCCGAAGGTCTAAGTCAGAGATATGTTCTTACGATGCGTTGGAGATTGGGTATCTAGATTGCCTGATCGCTATGATCATCTACCTAGACTCATACCGTATTTACTCTCTGGGATGTTTGATGATTTTCAAGAAATTAGAGAGACATGCTTTGAAGTACTTGAAGAAGCTGGGCAAGAAGAAGAAAGAGAAAAGGTAATTCTTAGCATTAAAGCAATGCAAAATACTTTAAAATTCTCTGAAAATAACCCTTTCTTGTTCTTCTTTATAATCTTAGGAAAAAGAACTACGTGAGAGCAAGCAATATGGCATGGATGCTCCATGGAGTTATGGAGGGAAGTTAAAGAGTCTTCCTCTTCCTTCTCCGATTTCTAAGCGGCCTTGTCTGGGTGCAAGAATGCTCGTCCGAGGACAGTACAGAAAGTTCCAGAAAGCACTCTTCAGCGAATTGAAGGATTCCAATCTTTCCTCAAGGATCAGAGCAGCGAATCTACTGAGAATAAGTGTTATCTACTGTGAGGATTACATGACTTAGTTCTTAGACGATGCTATTCGATCACTCCTTTGGTCTGTTGTGCTTGATAAACCAGAGGAATAGCCAATAGCTAAATTGATTTAGGAGTGCTTCTTCTACATCGGAAGGTATTGTGATTTCAAT
>Ga0302285_10001135_pt1 | contig 14680 bp, 10 predicted proteins | sample III_Fen_E2_2_FD_200455 | JGI IMG/M metagenome (GOLD analysis project Ga0302285, IMG submission 200455) | Peat permafrost microbial communities from Stordalen Mire near Abisko, Sweden - III_Fen_E2_2 | ecosystem: Environmental > Terrestrial > Soil > Wetlands > Permafrost | place: Sweden: Abisko... | reverse complement strand
GTAAGTTTCTTTAAACCAATCGGTCTGATCGGTTAATCCGGTTGGAAGTGTAACCGCTCCAATTTCATCCATCAACGTTTTGTACTGAGCCGTGTTAAGAGATTGAATATGTTTAACTACCTGCGTTACTCCGGCATGGGTATTGAATGAAATTTTTGCCTGTCCTTTTGATCCCATCTTTGTAGTAATTAAAACCACACCATTCGAAGCCCTGGATCCATAAATAGCGGCTGAAGAAGCATCTTTTAAAATTTGCATGCTTTCAATATCATTGGGTGATAAAAAATTGATTTCACTCATTGGAACCCCATCAACTACATACAATGGATCATTACTGGCTGTGATTGATGTATTTCCACGTACCCTGACAATCATACCGGCACCCGGTTCACCACTTGGCTGGATAACGTTAACACCTGCAGCCTTTCCCTGAATTGCAGATGCTGCCGATATAATTGGCCGTTCATCAATGTCTTTTGTAGAAACAATGGCAACTGAAGTAGTAATATCTTTTTTCTTGACCGTACCATAACCAATAACTACCACTTCATCCAAAGTTTTTGTATCGTCGAGCATAATAACACGAAAGACTTTAGTTGTTCCTACTGATATTTGCTGAGGTATCATTCCTACATAACTAATCATAAGAATATCATTCCCGGCTGCTTCCAACGAAAAATTCCCGTTAAAATCACTGACTGTGCCGGTGGAAGTTCCTTTTATCATGATAGTAGCACCTATTACTGCTTCATTTTTAGAATCAACCACCCGACCTGTGATTGTACTTTTTTGCGCCATTAAGTTCATCGATAGAGCCAGTATCAGAGCTGGCAATAATCGAAGTAACAAGCGTGTGCCAGTATTGTGCACTCGTGGTCCTTCTTGATTTCTATTCGTGTTCTTCATTGAGTAATAAATTTAGTGTTAGTTATAGATCTGTTTTTTGGTAAGTTTGTTTTCCATATTATATTTTATCAATTATGTAATTACCTCACTTAAGTATTCTAAATTGCATTATAAAAGGATAATAAAGCAATTAAAAAGGGAAAACAGTATTTTGAAATAAATTTGTATATAAATAATTTAAATATTGTATTTAAATATCAATGTTAGGAACATTTTCAAATTAATTTCTCTGAAAATCAATGATTGTAAGCTCAAATAATCACTTATAAACCGCATCAAATGAATTCACACTATTTTAAAACAATTCACGAAGATTAAATGTTTGTTTGTGAAAATATATATTAAATTATTAACATTGTAAAGTATGCAAAAAACGGGGATAACTACAATTAAAAATTTTATTCTGCTATATCTTATTGCCTGTCATAAATATAAAGTTAACAAATCAACTTTCATCTATATTTTTTTTGTTTTAAAGTATACATATTAAAAGTGTCATAGTTACAATATAAAACAACGGCAAATATAATTGTATTTTTCACACAACCAAATATATATGTGTTAATATTACACTATGCTATTAATATTTCTAAAATAAGATTTTATTGTGTATTTTTGACACTTGTTTTTTATTCGCTGAAAGATATTTTATTATCTTTGTAAACTATTCATTATTTGTCAATATCATGTATAAAACTTCCGAGATATTAAGTAATCCTACCACTTTTGAAACATTACCAACAATATCTGTAGATTGCGTGATATTTGGATATGAAGAAAATACATTAAAGGTTTTGGTTCGAAGAGAATTTATTCCTTATGAAGGGAAAATTTATTTAGAATGGAAATTACCGGGAAACCACATACGACGCTCGGAAGACATATCAGAAACAGCTTCCCGAATCCTTAAAGAACAAACAGGTCTGGAGAATATCTATGTAAAACAATTCATGGTTTTCAGCGATCCGGACCGTCTAATCAAACATAAGCAAGATTACGAATGGGTTAAACCTCGATTGGTTGATGATCGAGTTATCACCGTTGGATTTTATTCGTTGATTAATTTGGATGATGTGGTAAACAGCTCGATCATTGAAGATGCAAAATGGACGAATGCCTATGAAATTAAAGAATTGATGTTCGATCATAAAGAAATTTTCAACGAAGCATTTAAGAAGTTACGCTATGACTTACTTCATGAGCCATTGGTTTTTGAATTGCTCCCCGAAAAATTTACCCTGACACAAATGCAAAAACTTTATGAAGCCATTTTCTATACTACCTACGACAAACGGAATTACCGCAGGAAAGTAAATAAAATGCCTTATTTAATACCCCTGGATGAAATTCAATCAGGAGTATCGCATAAACCTGCCCGCCTGTATACTTTTGACCGGGATATTTATGAGAAAACCCGTACAGAACGATTTGATTTCAGAGTATAATAAGAAGATCCATTTAAATGATACAATTATTGATTAAAACTAAATTTTCTCAATCAGGATTTTACTGTTGAAATCCATGCTATATGATATTCATTAAAGATTTGTAAAATATAATCGACTGCATTCAATAACCTTGCAGATAAGTATTTTGCACAATTTAGAAATCACCTTTCCTTCAATCCCGACTAAAAACACCCTTCTATTATATAATTTGCTGCAAACCGTTTATTTATAAGCATCCGAATACGAACTACATTCCATTATCCCCCCTTCCTACTCCACTTCTGCATAACATTTTTGTTCGCAACCTATTTTGCTATTTAAACAAGATGTAACATCTTAATAATAAAAAATAGTTATCCGCAAATACTCATATTAAAAAAGACTATAAAGCAGAAAAAAAATATCATATTTATATGCAGACTTCTACTACATTCGAAATTTAATTTTCAAAACTCAATCTTAACAACCCATTTCTATATCATTTTTGAATTGGTTTTGGACTGTTTATGGAACGGTTTTGGATTGGTTTTGGAATCTATGTTTCATTCATTTACTTCCAAAATATATGCCATATATCTTTATAGATATATGGCATATATAGGGCGAATAAATGAATGTTAAGTGACTGATATATCAGAATAGCCTCGGATCCAAAACCAAACATAAACCAAATCAAAACCATTCAGTGTCAGATAAGTATTCGCAATACAAATATAAAAAGAAAAGATGATAATCTGCATTTATCTAAAATAATTCCGGCGGATCAAAATAAAATATCAAATTTAATTATTTTAGATGTATCATGTGTTTTTACTTATTATCATTAAAAGAATATTATTGTTTTATAAAGCGACTGTAAAGTTGATCAAACGACCCATTAATTTTAATCAAATAAATGCCGTTTGCCAATGCGGATATATTTAAAACGACTTCATTTTTCTCATTTGAAAGAAATTTATTCAATGCGATTTTACCATCCATGGTGATAAAACTTATTGACTTATAGTTCGAATCATTGTCAGGGATCTTTAATGTAAAGATATCATGTCCGGGATTCGGAAAAATACGAATTTGATTTACAGGCACTTCTGAGATAGAATTAAGTGCCGGGTTCCAGATAAAAGTTGCTGCGGATGAACCCGGAACTGTATACACAAAAGCTTTTGAATCCCAGACAATTTTCATAATCTGACTATTAATACTGGTGTTGTAAGTCAATACAACAATAGAACCATCGGGGTTTTTAAAGGCGGTACTTAAGAAATTACTGTTTGAACTTGAACCTTTGATACGTACTGAACCCGAAGTAACAAACTTAGAAATCTGACCAATCAAATAATAAGATAAATTAAAGGTATAATCAGTACTCGCATTTATCGTTACTGCACCCTGACAAGTGTTACAACCGCCGTGAGTATGTGGTCCAATTGCAGAATTATTCGCAAGATTCCATTCTAAAATTGTCTTAGCCCAGTTATTCGCCGATCCAATAATGACATTTTGCATATGCCACGCTAAATCACCCTGAAAACTACCTGTCGAAGCTGTATACTGCTCAGTAAAATAAACATTTTTCCCGGTGGCATTCTTTACTGTCGTCAGGGCAGAAATATCACCCGCATACAAATGGAAGGCTGCACCGTCGACATAGGAACTGTTATTCAGCACATCAATTGGATAAGCAGTATTATTGCAGTTATGATCGAAAGCTATGATTTTAACGCCGGAATAGCCGGCATTTGCCATGGCAGGTCCCAGATTATTGTTAATAAAGTTCTTTTGTTCAGTTGAATTCATCAATAAACTGGGTTCTCCACTCCCATTTTCAGGTTCATTTTGTGGAGTTATAGCCCAGATATGTATACCCTTAGCTTTCATTGTATCTAAATACTTTATAAAATATAAGGCATAAGCTGCATAATAGTTTAGAATTAAACTCCCTCCTACCCATGCATTATTCGTTTTCATCCATCTGGGAGGCGACCAGGGTGTTGCTAGTATTTTAATATCAGGATTTATTGTTAATATTTTTTTTAGTGTTGGGATCAAAAAAGTGAGATCTGGACCAGCCAAGCTAAAATTTGCCATGGTTACATCACCTGACGTTTCATTATAACTGTAATCGGAAGAACTCAGATCGGAGGCACCAATACTGATTCGTAGAACAGAAACCCCTATTCCTGTTGACTTATTGAATAATTCATTGAGAAGTAAAGATTGCTGAGATGCATTCAATGAACTAATTACTTCAGCACTTCCTTCGGTTAGGGAATACCCGAATCCATCCATTGTCTGATAGGTTATTGACGGGTCCACTGTAATGATCACACTTGCCGGGCTTGTATTTTCACCTAGACTACCTGTAGGTTGCTGTTGAAGCAACATGCTTTTATTACCAGACGTTATCCAGGGTGTTACAGTTTGGGCATTGCTAATAAACGATATGAAGAAAAAAATCATTGACAGGACAACTGTATTTTTTTGTAAAATGAAATTCATACGAATTTTTTTTAAGTGGTTATTTTAAAAATACATGGCTGGTAATTAAGTTCTATTCATAAGAATATAACGGAATGTAAAAAAAAATAAGTATCGTTCTAATCAACAATACAATTCAGAGTTGAACATTAAATCTTCCAAATAACAGTTGAACATGTATTTAACATATAGGAAATCTGATATATAAACATTTAAAATATTTCAACTAAATAACCGGGGTAATTTCTGTTGGACAATAATAAATGAAATGTTCATATTAAAAATGATTCAATAAATATATTACTATAATCATTTAACTATGGAAAGATTATGGAAACAGAATTCATTAGAGCGTAAGTTTATCAATTCCCAGAATTGTATTTTTCATTTTAATAATAAAGATATAAACAATTGGAATTAAAGATAAAGCATTTGCCCAAATCAAAGGGCTATCCTGAAGCAATATGCCATATACCAGCCAAAGTGAGATGGCGACTACCACAATACAATACATTCCCAGTGATAAGCTTTGAGTATCCTGAGTACGGAATACTTTAATCGCCTGGGGAAACTGATTTAAAATGGATAATAAAGAGGCTGAAAAGCCGACAATTGCTAGTGGTGACATTTTTTTGTTTATTAAAATGGAAATTGGACTGGAAATTGAGTTTATTTTCTTAAAACAGTATACATTTCAAAACCAAAAATAAATATTAAGTTCTTTTTGGTATAATTCAGTTGCAAAAATACAAAAGAATAAATAAGATTTTCATCATTTTTTAATAGTTTAAAAACACAAATTTATACCTCAAACCCGGATGATAAATCATCACTGGAAACGGAATCGGAATTACTTCAATTTTCACTACCTTTGCACCAGTAAATTTGTAATAAAATATGATAGATAATTCCTTATTCAATAATAAAAAAGTAGCATTTCATACCCTTGGTTGTAAATTGAATTTTGCTGAAACGTCAGCCATAGGAAAACAACTCAGTGACGAAGGCTTTGTAAAAGTAAAACCGGGCGAACAAGCTGATGTATGCATCATTAACACATGTTCTGTCACTGATACTGCCGACCACAAATGCCGTCAGGCGATTAACCGCTTGAATCGACAACATCCAAATGCAGTGATGATTGTTACGGGTTGCTATGCTCAATTGAAACCGGATGAAATTGCAGCCATTGAAGGAGTAGATCTGGTACTAGGAGCCAATGAGAAATTCAGTGTACTGGATTATCTAAATAACAATGATCCATCTGTAAAAGGTGAAATTCATCGAACTGACATTTTGAAAGTGAAAGAATTCAAACCTTCCTGTTCGCGGGATGATCGGACTCGGTATTTCTTAAAAGTACAGGATGGATGCGATTATTATTGTACGTATTGTACTATTCCTATTGCACGTGGACATAGCCGGAATGCTACTATTACAGAAACTGTGGATATGGCTAAACAAGCTATTGTAAACGGGGCTAAAGAAATTGTACTGACAGGAATTAATACCGGAGATTTCGGTAAATCAACCGGTGAAAACTTTTTTAACCTTGTAAAAGCGTTGGATGCATTACCTGACGAAATACGTTTCAGGATTTCATCAATTGAGCCTAATTTGCTAACGGATGAACTGATCAGTTTTGTTGCAAAGAGCAATCATTTTATGCCCCACTTCCATATTCCATTACAATCTGGTTCAAATGAAGTATTGCATTTAATGAAAAGACGCTACACCCGTGAAACTTTTGCTGAAAAAGTGGCAACCATAAAGAAAATGATTCCTGATGCATTTATTGGTGTTGATGTGATTGTTGGTGTCAGAGGTGAAACGGAAGAATTATTCAAACAGGCATTGGCTTTTATTACCACTCTTGATATTTCACAATTACATGTTTTCAGTTATTCCGAACGAGCCGGTACAAAAATGCTTGAAATCGAGCATATCGTATCAACAGTCGACAGGAAAAGTCGAAGTGAAGCACTTCATGTACTTTCGGATGAAAAAGTTCATTCTTTTTATTTGTTGCAAAAAGGCAAAACAGCGCAGGTACTCTGGGAAAGTCGTCGAAATGGCGATAAAATGGTTGGTTTTACCGACAATTACATCCGCGTAGAGAGGCCCTACGACGTAAAATTAGTGAATACCATTCATACTGTCACCCTGGGTGATTGGAACGAAGAGAAGAGCGCTTTGATGTGTTAATGTAATGATGTGATGATGTGATGATAAGATAATGTGGCGATGTGATGATGTGATGATGTGATGATGTGATGATGTGATGATGTGATGATGTGTTGATGTGATGATAAGATAATGTGATGATGTGTTGATGTGATGATAAGATAATGTGATGATGTGATGATGTGATGATGTGATGATGTGATGATGTGTTGATGTGATGATAAGATAATGTGATGATGTGATGATTAGATGATGTGATGATGTGATGATGTGATGATGTGATGATGTGATGATGGGATGATGTGATGATGTGATGATAGGATAATGTGATGAAGTAATGATGTGATGATGTGATGATGTGATGATGTGATGATGTGATGATGTGATGATGTGATGATGTGATGATGGGATGATGTGATGATGTGATGATAGGATAATGTGATGAAGTAATGATGTGATGATGTGATGATGTGATGATGTGATGATGTGATGATTAGATGATGTGATGAAAGGATAATGTGATGATGTGATGAAGTAATGATAAGATAATTGTTTTAAAAATGAGGGTTTGAAGGAAAGTTGGGGAGTGATGATTTATTAAAGTGATTCTGTGGTGATATAATTTAAGTATGATATTTTGATTGCATGACATGATAAATCATTCATTATTTTATAAATTTCTGTTTTTGCTTCCTTCAATATTAAATTGTAAATTGTAAAATTGTAAATAAAATTTCATGTTAGCAAAACGTATAATTCCTTGTCTGGATATTAAAAACGGGAAAACAGTAAAAGGTATTAATTTTGAGAATATTACTGATGTGGGCGACCCAGTTGAATTGGGTGCATTGTATGCCAGAATGGGTGCCGATGAACTGGTATTCCTTGATATAACTGCCACCATTGAAAAACGCAAAACCTTGTCGGAATTAGTAACCCGAATTGCTAAACATATTAATATTCCATTCACTGTTGGAGGAGGCATTTCGAGTGTGGAAGATGTTTCACTACTGCTTGCAAGTGGTGCAGATAAAATTTCAGTGAATACATCGGCAGTACTAAATCCACAATTAATAAGTGATTTGGCAAGTCAGTTTGGCAGTCAATGTGTTGTACTGGCCATCGACACAAAATTTATAAATGGTGAATGGTTCGTCTTTTTAAATGGAGGAAGACTGGCCACTGAAATCAGAACTGTAGAATGGGCTAAAAAAGCAGTAGCACTTGGTGCAGGGGAAATTCTTCTTACCTCAATGAATAATGATGGAACAAAAGACGGTTTTGCGCTTGACATTACCCGTGCAGTCTCCGAAGCTGTAAATGTGCCGGTAATTGCCAGTGGTGGTGCCGGAACTATGGAACATTTTGTTGATGTTTTTGAAAAAGGAAAAGCCGATGCTGCATTAGCAGCCAGTATCTTTCATTATAATGAAATTGGTATCCATGAACTTAAGTCCTATTTAAAGGAGAATGGTATTGAAGTGAGAATATAATTTTTCAGGGTGAAAGTTTTCTTGTTTTATCGATTCATTCAATCATATTTATTAAAAAAAAAGACATAAATAACAGATTATGAACATTCTTAGTCCTATTTCAAAGATTACAATATCTGTCTTTCTTATTCTTCTAACATGGAGTTGTAATGAGCTATCCAATTCACCCTACCCTACTATCTCTTTTGTGAAAAGAAGTACCATTCCCGGTAATGGACGATCATCAGCTGTAGCTTTTAGCATGAATGGTAAAGGATATATTGGATTAGGAAGAGATTCGTTGAAAAACCAACTTAATGATTGTTGGGAATATAATCCGGTGAATGATAGTTGGTCTGTGAAAACTCCATTCCCCGGAATCGGCAGAGTAAAAGCGATGGCTGCTACTGTTAACGGAAAAGCATATGTAGGTTTGGGATTTAATATTTCCCTTGGGGTTTATAATTCTGATGCCTGTCTAAAAGATTTCTTTATGTTCGATCCAGTATCAGATTCATGGACAAAAAAAGCCGATTTTCCAAGCAATTATACCGATGCATGTGTTAGTTTTGTCTATAAAAATATCATCTATGTTGGATCTGGATTTAATGGAGATATTTTTGGCAGTGAATTCTGGAAATACATTCCGGACCAGGATAAATGGATACGATTAAACAATTTCCCCGGTGCGGAACGTGCAGCAGCTGTCATTTGCTCAAATGAAGATCATATTTATTTTGGAACAGGATACAGAGCACTCAATGAAAATGATTGGTGGGAATATTTTCCTGATTCCGATTCGTGGAAATTAATTGATCATATTCCTGATAATGGACGTGAAAATGCTGTTGCACTTAGTATTAATAACCGATTCTTTATCTCCACAGGTCGTCAATTTGGGGGAAACTTAACGGGAGGTCATGTGAAATCAGATATACTTGAATATGATACAATTCGTAAAGTTTGGTACAAAAGAGGTGATATCCCTGTTGCAAGGGAAAATGCCGTAGCATTTACAATAAATGGGATTGGTTATATAGGTTTTGGTGAAAATGACACAAAAGTATTGAATGATTTTTGGAGTTTTGAACCTTGAAATATCAAGTTATAATCGAATCGTTTGAATCATTATTTAACTCACATGGCATGAAAAATAAAATCCGGCTATTGATCTTACTTCTTTTATGTACCATTCAGGTCTTTTCGCAAAAAGATTCGGTAAAATATAATATAAACCTCATTGGTTTAATTTCAAATGGTGAAAACTCGCCTTTTTTGCTTCATAGTAATCAATATGGTACTATTTCAAATGCTCCGAATAGCTCAGACCTAATGGTGGGAATAAATAAAGAATTCAGTAATGACCACCGTTTATTCAATTATGGTTTTAAAGCCAATTTGCTTATTCAAACCGACAGGGACAAATCGAATGTCTATTTTCATGAATTATTTGCAAAAGCACATTTACTGGTTTTCGATCTGGTTATCGGTAAACGGGAAGAAAATTTAGGGAACCAGGATTCTACTTTATCGTCCGGAGGATTCCTGTTTTCAAAAAATGCACAGCCAATGCCTAAAATTACCATTGGGATTGAAAGATTTACACCGGTTCCTTTTACTAAGGGGTTTTTAGAAGTAAAAGGGGCACTTACTCATGGATGGTTTACCGATAATACCTTTGTAAAGAATCTATTGCTTCATCACAAATATGTATATGCAAAAATAGGTGGGAATCTGCCTGTCCATTTTCAATATGGAATTGATCATGTAGCACAATGGGGTGGCATTGTACCGGGGATAGGAGCACAACCTTCTGGCTTACTTGATTTTATAGATATATTTATGGGGAAAGCAGGAGGAAAAAATGCACTTATTACCGATCAGATTAATGCATTGGGAAATCATATTATTTCACAAAGTATGCGACTGGATGTAGATATATCAGAATTTAAAGTCAGTGGCTATTGGCAAAACCTTTCTGAAGATGGACCAATAAATTTCATTACAAATTCAATAAATAGAAAGGATGGTCTTTGGGGAATATCAGTTAGAAATAGTCATTTCCCATTTATTAAGGGAATTCTTTATGAATACCTCAATACAACTGATCAATCCGGACCATACCATGATAAAGATGGAATTATATATGGGGGTAATGATGAATATTTTTATAATGACATTTATCAAACAGGTTGGAGTTATTATTCAAGAACTATTGGAACTCCTTTTATCTTCCCTCCCACATTGAATAAATCAAATGGATCCTATTACCCTTCAAATAGTCGGGTTCAGGTTCATCATATTGGCATTGAAGGTAACATAACCGGATATGCATACAAATTTTTGACTTCGGTAAGTAAGAATTACGGGACGTATAGCTATCCTTTTCCAGTTATGGAACAAAACATTGCGATGATGTTTGAAATCAACAAACAGTTTCCTAAATTGTCAAATATTCAACTTGGACTTACTATCGGTACAGATGTTGGAAAATTATACGGGAATTCGGCAGGATGCATGTTGTCAATTAAAAAAACAGGTAATCTATTCAATTATTGAACCCGTTCTAAAAGAAAATACTATAACAAATTATAGTAATAAAACTTAAGGAAAGTATTACTACCGGAACCAACACTACTGATTTTTCAAAATTATATTCAGAATGGCTTAAAAGTGAAGGACGCATTTTACGAATGGTATAATAACAAATTAATGCCGCTGTAGTTCCAATTATAGCACCTCCAAAAACATCCAACGGATAATGAACTCCTAAATAAATGCGTGAATAAGCAGTTATGATTGCCCATGCAAAAATGAAGTAAGAGTACATTTTCCGTTTAAAAATCAACGAAGTAAGCATTGCAAATCCAAAGGAATTCGCGGCATGAGAAGATGCGAAACCATAATTACCCCCACTATATCCATTGACTAAATGAATAACGCCTTTCAAAGCATCCACATGTGAAGGTCTGATTCGTTTAACCAGGTTCTTAAGTATGCCGGATGAAACCTGGTCGGAGATTACTATACAAAGTATTATAGCTATGATCAGCCAAATTGATTCTTTCTTCCAGGTTTTAATCAGAACATATAATATCGAAATATAAAGAGGAATCCAAACAAGTTTTTCACTGACAGCATACATAAAACCATCAAAAAATGGAGAATGAATTCCATTAATAAGTAAGAATATAGAAGTATCCCAAAGTTTTATAGTATCTATTAGATTCATGATTTTTTTGTCAATCAATTAAAATAAGAATTCTTCAAACATCCAACTATATTCTTTCTATATTACCCTGTTCAACCCATCCAATACCACCATTCGATAATTTTATTTCTGACCATGTACCTAATGTACTTAATATTGAAACTTTGGCTCCTTCATGCAATTGAAATAAATCGGTACCACTCTTGTCGGGTGAACTTTTGACACTTATCACTCCAGACATAACTATGGCTTCACTATGGTTCATCATTTGACCTTTACGGACACCTGCAAAAACCAATGTAAATAAACTAATTCCGAATAAAACAACTGCAAAATTAAAAGATATTTTTCTGGTGTAACGTGACAATGCAAAAATAAAAAGAAAAGCAGATACCAGAAAAAGAATAAAAACTCCGGCACTAATAAACAACCATTGATTGGAAGTCATCAATTTTATTAAATTTTGAATCCATCGGCCAATAAAGAATGTAGGTGATGGTACAATGTTATCTACTACTTTTAACTGAGCCAGTTCAAGATTGAATTTAGCATCATCGAAAGAAGGAGAAAGTCTTAATGCACGTTCATAATTCAATATTGATCGTCCTATTTCATTTGATTTATAAAAAGTATTTCCCAGATTATAATATATTTCTGGTGCTACTCCTTTATTAGACAATATTTTTTCATATTGCTTTGCGGCATTTGAATAATCGCCTTTTATATATAAATCGTTAGCAAGCTTCACAGCATTCGTCTGTGAAAATGCTGACAGTCCAAAACACAATATTAATGATAAAAACAGAATGATACGTTTCATATAAAGTTTTAAAAAATGTGTTTACTATTTTTTGTAATATTCCTCCAGATCACTGATTGCTTGAAGGGTTTCAGTATATAAATTGCCCATTTCCTGTTGACCCGAATTAGGTGCATACCTGGCAAATTCACAGGTATTCAGGATATCCAGAAATTGTTGTATTATTTTTTGGTCAACATTATGAATCGTTAAATCTGACTCTACCTTTTCTTTAGTAAGTGTTGAAACCGGTATTGATAATTTATAACTCAGATATGTCCATGATGCCTTTAAAACTTCTTCATAAAAAGGTTCTTTATTTCCTTCTTTCAAAAATTTCTGAGCTAATTTAAGCCTTTTTAGAGCTAATTTGTTTGCCTTCCTGTTTTTCAATAAAACAATATCAGAATTCTCTTTAGCTTTTTTTCTGAAGAATGAAAACATTAAAACAGAAAGAAAAAGAGGTATTAAATAAAGAATCCAGGATATAAATGATCCAAATAGTGGCACTTCTTCCTTTGTTAATTCAAAAGGATCAGTTTTAATATATCTGATATCTTTACTTAATTGTTTTACATCTTCTTTATCGGTATAATTTCCGGCCATTGAATTGTTTTCACCACCCTCACCTTTTAAAACCTCTAATTTATAAACAGGAGTCCGTAAAGTTTTATACCTCTTTTCCTGAATATCAAAATAGGTAAACTCAGCTGATGGAACTTCATAATCGCCCGAATGACGGGGTATGAATAAATATTCAATAGATTTGCTTCCCGATACTCCGGATGAATTTGTTTTAAAATTATTACTTACTTTAGGATCATAAATTTCAAATCCATTCGGGAATTTAATGATCGGATTCTTTATCAATTTCATATTGCCATTTCCCACAATATTAATTTTCAACGTGACGGCTTCATTTGCCTTTACTTTCGGTGAAGTAATTGTTGAATTCAATGAAAAATGACCAACTGTTCCTGTAAATGTTGAAGGTTTTCCGGGTGGTAATGCTCTCACGGTAATATTTACTGCAGGTGCTGTAATATTCTTGGAAACATTCGTATACGAATCAAAGAAATCATCAAAGATACTACGGACTGCTGCTTTGTTTTGAACCCTAATTAGCGCTTCAAAATTCCATTTATCAATCTGGATAACTCCTGCATGTTGAGGATACAATATTACTTTGTACAATTCAACGGTACTGTAATTCCTCCCATGATAGTTTTCAAGAGATAATTGTTTAGTTGGAGGCAGTATCACATCCTGCTTCATAAATCCATTAAAATCAATTATTTTTTTTGGATTACATCCTACAACATCAACTAAGGTATACAGTTTATAAGTTACTACAATTGCTTCCTGTTCAAAAACATTTGTTTTGGAAACCTGCGTTCTCATGAAAATATTATCATTCGAAATAGAAGCACGTTTATTTGTATTTTCATATCCGGATCTTCCTCCCTGAGATTTGGAAGGAACAGTAGCATCAGCCGGAAGAACTCGTATTGCCAGACCATTTGAAGTGAATTTTTTATTATCAGCAATGATACTTGCAGATGAAATAGTAAAAGTACCGGTTTTTCTTGCCTGAAGGGTATAAGTAAATGACATGGATACAGATGAAGTACTTCTTCCATTTACAATTTGATAGCTTGAACTATGCGACTCGAAAGGACCGGCTAACACATCAAAATTATTTATTTCAGGTACTCTTAAATCTTTACCAGCTGCATTTATTGAATACACCAGTTGAAATGGCTTTTCTAATACAACTGCCGATGGAGCTGAAGCTGAAAAACGAATTGGTTCATCAGCCCATATAATTAACGGGTTTAAAAATAAAAGCGATAGTGCTAAAAATATTATTTTCCTTTTCATATATTTTTTTTTCGAATCAAAACAATCTTCATTTAAAATTGTTTACCAGTCCTTTTCAGCTTTTTTGGTTCCTCTTACCGGCTGTTTCTTGGCCTTTTCCTGTGCATTCTTTTCATCTTGCAACAATGCATCTAATATTTGCTGAGCATTCTCTTTCGACATTTGTTTTTGTTGCTGTTGAGGCTGTGGTTGCTCTTTTGGTTTCTGATCCTTAGGTTGTTTTTGATCTTGCTTCTTATCTTGCTTTTTATCTTTCTTCTTATCTTTATCCTTATTTTGCTTCTTTAACAAAGATTGCGCA
>Ga0302285_10001133_pt1 | contig 14683 bp, 8 predicted proteins | sample III_Fen_E2_2_FD_200455 | JGI IMG/M metagenome (GOLD analysis project Ga0302285, IMG submission 200455) | Peat permafrost microbial communities from Stordalen Mire near Abisko, Sweden - III_Fen_E2_2 | ecosystem: Environmental > Terrestrial > Soil > Wetlands > Permafrost | place: Sweden: Abisko... | reverse complement strand
ACTTATTGAGATGATCCAAAGACCTCACTTCGGGTGTACTATAAGTAGCCCAGAAATCAAGAAATACAAATTTGTTTTTTAAATCGGGTAATTCATTGTTGAGCATTTTTAATCCGGTAAGGGTAGGCGCTTTATCTCCTACTGCAGGTTGTGAAAACATATTCCCTGAATACAGAAATGCAAGGAGAACCAATGATAATACAGTTAGTTTTTTCATAATTGTTTTTTAGTTTAGCGAGAATTAAAGAGCTTATTAAAATATCATTTTTTACTTAGAAGCCAATCATTCAATTATCTTTCGATGTTTCTTCAATAATCAGGCTTTTATCTTCCCAGTCCATAAAATCTTTGTAAAATTCGATGGCATTGTGCATGATCCAGTCCAGTTCAAAATCATTAGCCAAAGTGAAATGTACAGCTAACAAATGTCTCTCTGTTTCACTAAAGATATTTTTATAGGTAAATTCCTTTGTTTTAACTGATAAATTTTGTTCCACCGTATTTTCAACCAGTAGAAAGAATTCCATGATGGTGTAACTTTGAATATGCTGTAATACATTACGACCTTCCAGTGTATCACCAAGATGCGAATTTCCATCAAGAAACACCCATTCAGGCAATGTCAAATTAATGTCTTTGTCCATAACAGTGGTTCATAATAAAGTTTGAATTCAAATAGTTAAAGTAAATGCTATAAGAGATTAAATAGGTTATTTGTTATTATATAAGATCAGTTTCAACTTCCTGCTCTTGTATTTCAACCATTTCTTCTACAAGTGGTTTTCTATTCTGAAAAAGAAGGTATATTACCGTCAATGCACAAATTATGACTAATATAGCAAGTATAGAACCTTCAAAACCAAACTTACCACCATTCCAGTTATTGGCCGTTGTGTATTTCGTTTCAATAAGTTTATATGTGTTCATGCCACTCACATTGAATCCAAAAATGGGTCCCTGAAAAAAATTCCAACTAAAGTGCAAAGCTATTGGAAACCAAATATTTTTGGTATATATGTATGAGAGACCAAGTACTAATCCGGAAAGGAAAAGGATAAATAGAGAAATTATGCTAATATTAGGATTGGCTAAGTGCATTAGACTGAATAATAAAGCAGAAATAACCAGTGCTATATATTTATTAAATGAAACCATGAGGTTTCTTAGAAAGTATCCTCGCGCAAACACTTCTTCGGCTATGGCCACAAAAACAAAAAGTCCAATACTATACAATAAGTCCGAAACTTTAAGATGAATATCCACAAATTGAAGCTGGTCGGTTAGTATGAGAATTAAAAAACCGGAAAACATAATCACAAAACCAATAACCAACCCCAAAGCAATGTCTTTGAAAATCTTAGTTTTATCAAACATGCAACTTACAAATGATTTTTTATCAACCTTGGTAGTGAATAACCACACGATACCGACAGTACCAATCATTGTCAAAAAATACATTACAAAGAATTGTGCTGATGTTTGTTGGTAATCTTCAAAATGAATTATATCTAAACCAAGAATCAGAGCTCCAACTATCTGGAAAGCAGCAACTGTTACTATATAAGGAATAATAATTTTCAGGATATTTTTCCAACCCTCACTTTTGCCTTTTTTTACTATCTCCATTACTTATTAATTTATATTTTAAAAACGCACATAAACTCTTCTACCACTGGGTAGTATCGTGAATTTCTGTTTGTTGCGCAGGTCTATATAATATTTCTTTCCTTTGATAGTTCTGTAATACCGTGAATATGGAGGCAGTGTATTGCTTCTGTCAACAACCGTTACGTTTGCTGCCGTCTGATTGGTTTTTACCACTGTCTTTTTCATCACTGTTTTGGGCTTGTAAGTTGCCGAATCTGTTTTTGCAATATACTGCACATCGTTCAAACTGCTCTTCATGGCATTTAATATTGCATTCAGGTGATATACTTGAGCCTGAAGATTTTTAATCTGAATGTTTTGCTGACTCAGTGCCGTTCTGAATGAGTCGATAGACTGTTGCAAATCTTTTGTCTGACCAAATGATAAATTGCACGTCAGGATAAATAATACCAAAATAGATTTTTTCATATACGTATTGTTTTTATTGGTTTAATAACTAATATCTCATTCCTTTCAATCTCCATTATTCATCATAAGTTCAAGTAACGAACTTTCATTCAGGTTTCCATCGTCATCAAATTGTATTACATCATACGATATTGTATTTGATGGGGTTGACCCCGATGCTGTTTTCACCACCGTATTACCAAACACATCTTTCGAAATACTTTTGAGAAGTTTTCCATTTCCATCTTTAATCAGCGTACTGCCAAACACATCTTTTTCTATACTGATAACTTTTTGTCCATTACCATTTTTTACAATGGTATTACCAAATACATCTTTCGAAATCGTTTTAATAACCTGACCGTTTTCACCTTTAATTTCTGTATCCCCAAACACGTTTTTTCCAATGCTGGCAACTGTTTGTCCTTTGTCATTTTTCATCACCGTGTTACCAAACACATCTTTAGAGAAACTCCTGATAATCCTGCCATTCTTATCTTTTATAACCCTATCGCCAAATACATTTTTTTCTATGCTGACTACTTTCTGATTATTTTCGTCCTTTATCACTGTATTACCAAACACATCCTTACCAATGGTACTAACCGTTTGCCCTCTACCATCTTTAATTACCGTATCATTGAATACATTTTTCTCAATACTCCTAACTTTTTGTCCGTGACCATCTTTTATCACTGTGTTGCCAAACACGTCTTTCGAGATGGTTTGCATTACATTACCATTTCCATCTTTTATTACCCTATTGCCGAATATATCTTTAGAATATATGGCTATTTTATTTCCATGTTCATCTTTTACAATGGTGTCGCCCATTAAATCTACACTGTAGATTTTGGTTGAATATGTATGCTGCTGGCCACAAACCGCCAAAATGCATAATTGCAAACCAAAGGCAATGATTATCTTTTTCATATATTGTTCAATAAATATCCGTTATATATTTTTCTAAATGTTTTTCCTCCCGCACACCACTCTTGTTCCCCTTTAGGGGATTTGAATTACTCCTGTTTATAGTTTCATTGCTATATATTATCATGCAATGCAATCGATGGAAAGCGTTTAGTATGAGCTATTTTTTATAATTTTCTGTTCAGTATTAGAATTATTCGTTTTGAATTTCGCAATGTAGACACCGTCTGGAAATGCACTTAATGAAACACTTCCGTTTTCTGTAATTTGTTTGTTTAACAATACCGTTCCATTTAAATTTGTCAGTGTAAGAATCCCGGGTTGAGTAACTCCATCAATAAAGAAGCTATTTTTCACAGGATTAGGATAAAAACTTATCGGATTACTGGTTTGTAGATTTATACCCGTAATTCCCATTTCTCGAATATTCAAAAAATCTTTCCATTGATCAGCTTCTTGATATGCTTTTAAAGAACCTGCGGGTACATATAGAATACAAGTACTTTTATTTACACTGGAAAAAGTAGAATAATCTGTAAGTTTTATAGGTGTTGTTGGATAGGCATAAATAGTACTAATATTCCGACAATTTAAAAAAGTCTGATAACCGATGGATGTCAATGAAGAAGGTAATGATATATTTGTTAATGAATAACAGTTTAGAAATACAGAGCTTCCTATCGATTTTACTCCTTCCGGAATTACAATAGATTGTAAAGCGTGACATTCAGTAAATGTATAGTCATCAATATTGGTAATTGAAGGCGGGAGTGTTACAGATACCAATCCACAATATACAAAAGCATTATTGCCAATAGTTTTTACAGATGAAGGAATATCCAGAGATATCAATTCGCCACATTCATAAAATGCACTTTGTTTTATCTCTGTTACAGAAGATGGAATGTTTATCTTTATTAAACGATTACAGCGATAGAATGTGGCATGTTCTATTGAAGTAATTCCATAAGGGATGGTAATTGAGTTAAGCCCATCACATCCTGCAAAAGCTGCTTCTCCGATATAAGTCACTGAAGAAGGAATAATTAATATACCATTAAGTTGATTACAAGACTGATATGCATTAATCCCAATTGAAGTTACTAAGGGTGGGAGTGGAACTGTTCCAGCAAGACCTCCACAATATTTGAAAGCATTATCGCCGATACTGGTCACTGTTTTAGGCAGTAATACTGATACTAAACTCGTTTTTCCTTTTGATGTATTTTGATTATAAAATGCATTTATCGGCACACCATTTGCAGGGTAAGAAATATTATCAGAACCACCCGTTCCCAGCAGACCTGTATAAGCTTCAATGGAAGTGTTACTCAAGTCTAAAATGTTTAAAACTGGCATATTATCACGAATAACCAAGAAATCAGATGCATTAATCGACCCTGTAATACTTAGTTTATTTATTGTTGCTAATTCATTTGCTGTTAATGCTGACTGCAAACCGCCGGCATTAATAGTAATAGCTTTTGAGATACCTGCTATCGGATCTGGATAAACAGTCGTGTCCGGCGTTTGGGTCACATCTTCTATTTCCTTTTCAACTATGTTTGCAAAGTCTTTCCACTGTTTGGCATTTTGGTATGTGACCTTACTTCCGGTTGGAACATACAATTTGCAGGTAGATGTAGCAACTCTATCAAAACAATTCGAGCCTAATACAGGCGGAATCAAAGATAAAATGGTCAATTCATTTAAACCGCTACAACCACTTAAGGCAACTCCTCCTATAGCAATAACGCTTTTGGGAATAGTCAGTGATGTTAAACTACTGCATTCACAAAAAGCATAATTACCAATAACCACTACCGATGAAGGTATAGTCAGACTCTGTAATTTGCTACATCCCCAAAATAAAGAATTAGAAATACTTTGGAGGTTGTCTGGTAATTTAATATTAGTCAATGAGGAACAATTATAAAATGCAGAAGCACCTATTGATTTTACAGAATTCGGGATTGTTAGTGTTGTGATTTTAGAGCAACCCCAAAAGGCGAAATCATTTAAATGAGATACATAATTACTTATGGTAACATTCTCAAGGGCAGTAAATCCCATAAAAGGACAATAAGACGAATTATTGACAATATCCTTATTTTGAACTAAGGTTTTAACTCCTGTACAACCGGTAAATGTAAAGGTATCAAAACTTAAAGGCAGCCCCGGATTGTTTGCATCTCCAATTGTAACGGTAGTGATGCCACTACAATTAGCGAATGTATTTGTACCCACAGATCTCATACTACTCGGGATAAGAAGAGAAGTTAGTCCCTTGCAGTTTTCAAAAACATAATCTCCAAGGCTGGTAAGCGAACCAGGAAATTGAATTGACTGAAGACTCGTACAACCCGAAAAAGCATAATTTTTGATAGCTGTCAATGAAGTTCCTAACGTCACTGACATCAAACTACTACAATTGTAAAACGCATTTTCATTAATAACCTGTACAGTATTGGGAATAACTATAGACTTCAAATTATTACACCCATTGAAAGCACTTTCGCCAATCTGTGTTGTAGCATTACCTAAAGTAATTGAAGTTAGTCCTGTACACTCGTAAAAAACCGTTGCTTGTATTATTTTCACAGCATCAGGGATTACAACATCCGTTAATGATGCACAACCATAAAAAGCACCTCCTCCAATACTATTTACTCCCGGCAATGTTATTGACTTCAATTTTTTGCAGTATTGAAATGCTTCACCCTCTATTATTTGAACAGAGGCCGGAAGTTCTATTGATTGAATATTAACGCAATAATTGAAAGCCCTGCTCCCTATAGATTGAACTCCGTTACCTACTATTACGTTCGAGACCATAGTAAACGGAGAGTCACTACCTGCAGTATTTAAATTTCTATTCAATTCTAACGTAACTAAATTGAGACAACCCGAAAAAGAATAGGTTTGTATCGTTATGGAATTACTTCCAGCATAGTTAGTCTGCCCCAATCGCACTAACTTTAACCCGGTACAACCTGAAAATACATTATCGGGCAATGTATTCACGCCATTACCTACATATAAAGTTGAAAGAGTAGAGAGGTTCTTAAACGGTGAATTATCTCCGCTGTTATATGATATTGCCTTGTTTAAATTTAATACAGAAAATGCCGCACAGTTTGTAAATGCGTTGGGAGAAATACTCACAACACCTGTAGAAATACTATCGGGATGTCCAATAGTTACATTCGTTAGTCCACTGCAATTAGCAAAAGCATAGGGTTGAATTGAAGTAATCGCCTGAGGGATAATAATTGATTGTAATGCTACACAAGAAGAGAAAGCGTTTGTACCAATCGTTTTAACCTGACCAGGTATTTCATAGTTACCAATTCTACCACAGGGATACTGAATAAGTGTGAGCTTATCGAAGGAGAATAAAACACCATTTATAGTGGAGTAGCTTATATTCTCAATGTTTACGTTGATATTTTGAAGGGAACTACAACCTGTGAAAACCCCGGTACCAATTTGTGACACAAGTTTTCCCAATGTAATGTCTGTAACACTGGTACATCCGGCAAAAGCACTGTTACCAATGGAAGTTACAGCATTGGGTACATTTATGGTTGTTAACCTTGTGCATCCAATAAATGCATAGTTTCCTATAGAGCTTATATCAGCTCTTATTCTCAGACCTGAAATAGTTGAAAATGGAGAAACACTCCCGGTCGTATAATTCGTAACTTGCAAATTGCAGTTTATGATAAGCGAATCGAGTTGAGTACTACTTCTAAATGCTCCTACTGCAACTGATATACTTACCGGACTAAGTTCGGGCCTGCCTAAAACCACTTTCGACAAGCTTGTCAAATTGGCGAAAGTTGTATAGTCAATCGTGGTCACAGAATTACCAATTGACAGTGTTTTCAATGAATTCAGGCTAATGAAAGGAAGATAATACGAAGCAATCGGAACATTTAAACTCAAAGTGCTTAAGCCGGAGCATCCTGAAAATGCATTTGTTTGAATAATAACTGCAGGTTTGGTGCCCGTATTTGTAGAGTCTCCAATTATTGCTGAAGTTAAGCCTGTACAATTATAAAAAGCCTGTGAATTAATTGAATTTACAGAATTGGGAATTGATACTGCCGTTATTCCGGCACAACCATAAAAAGCTCCGATTCCTATAGATGTTACTGTTTGAGGAATATCAATTTTCCCTATTTTGTTTGTCAAACAACAAATTATCTGAGTCTGATTTTTATTGTACAGTATCCCATTTGTAAACATAAAATAGGCATTCGAATTATCCAAATTAATACTCTGTAGGCTGGTACATCCATAAAATGCACCAGTACCAATTGATGCAACTGAATTTGGTAACGATATTGACGTTAGCTCACTACAAGCATTAAAAGCATTGGTATAAATTGATGTTACAGCGAAAATGCTATCATGATAACTCACAGTCGCAGGTATATTTATATTACCCGTGTAAGTTCCTCCGGATGCTACAGATGCTGTTGGAGACGAAGTTGTTGAAGTTATATTGTAGCTTATTCCATTTAGAACAAAACCCCGTGCATGAGAGAGTATAGAAAGAGAAAGTACAAAGAAAAGTAGTAGTCGTTTCATATCTATTGGTTCTAAATTACTTTAATCGCTGTGAAAAATCTGTTTATTTACGTTCAAATCCTTCGGATTTGTATTCTTATTGAAATCCATATTTATTCTAATCTATTTTCCTCCCGCATACCACTCTTATTCCCCTTTAGGGGTTAGTTTCTTTTTAATTACTTCCTTCTTTTTTAGCAAGGATCACAAACACGCGCTAGCAGGCAGGGGCGGGTACAAATACCAAGTAAACCACTGAGCCCCAACTGTTTTATATTGTATGTTAGGCATTGTTTTTATATTTTTCTTTTCCTTTTGCAATCCAATCTAAACTGTATTTAATGGGACCACGAATTCCTTTCATTGGATTATCTGGGCGGTCATTTTGTACTTTCGGATGTTTTTCAAGTTTTTTCAACACATTTTCAATATTGTCAAGTAACTTTTTGTCTAGAGAGGGAGTTATCCCATCTCTGATTGAAGCAATTAATATTCCATGAACCCCACTAACCAAAGTCCAAACGGTATTTAATCTAAATCCTCCAAGCTTCTTATCATTAGCTATTTTCTCTAAAAGTGAAATTATATCAGGGAGCAATGCAACAGGCTTTTTTTCTCTTATGCTGACAGCAGCAACATACATTTCACTTGGGGAAGCATCAATTTTCAGATAGTTCTTTAAACTTTCAGTATCACTTAAATTGTTTGCTTGAGATTTTATTCTCTGCCTAACAGATGCTAATTCAGAAACAGGAGCCGAAGGATCAAAACCATCCATGATGTTTTCTAAAAATCGTCTGTCATGTTCTAACTCTGATTCTAATTCTGTAATTTTTTCTTTTCCTTCCTTAACTTCTTTTTTTATCGATTCCAGCTCAAGTTCAAGGTCTCCAATTTTAAGTCTAGATATTCTTTTTAGTAAGCTTGGTTTAAACATTAAATAGATTACAATCATAAATGCCATTACTTCCCAAAGTGAAGTGTTATGGAAGATTTCTTTGATAATTTCTTTAATGGTTTCCATATTCTCTATTTTTTTGTGGTTTATTTTAAATAATGCCTAACATCAGTGTATGCGAATAACCGGTTCCCCCGTTCTGCATACTCTGCATACTCTCCATACTCCGCATATTTAAAACAAGGCTCAGCCTTGTAAATCTAATTCTGTTACTTTTAAATGTGGAAGTCTGGAGACTTCCTTTTAGCTTGAACGAAGTGTGGACACTTCGCTCAACATCTTGTGCTAAGCTACGCTTAACGACCGAGGCGTGTGTTAGCAGTAGTTATTTAGTCAATATCTTATACTCGCTCTACCAGTCGTGTTAACTGTCTTTGTCAAATCTGCTGCATCAATTATTACTTCATTCATGTAGTTTAGACCTTCCTTCTTATTCAATATGTCTTGCGAAATCAACCAATAAAACTTCTTTTCCTTTTCATTATATTCAAATTTAATCTCGGCAATTGGGTCAATGTCATGTTGAGATTTTCTTGCTATCTCTATCAATCTACAATATGTGAAAGAAGTGTCAATTGGTTGGTAATTTTCTTTTGATGGAAAATGAAATTTGCTTATAATCTTTCCGCTGTTGTCCAAGGCAATACCAATATGATAAGTCGCTATTGTGTCTGGCTTAAATTCGTAATAGAAAAAATACTTAGCTTTACAGAACTTTAAAGTTACACCTAGTTGTCCATGAGCTTTAAAGCTTTTCAATTTGTCCGCATAAACAACATCTACAGATTTAAACTTGACTTTTGAAAAGAACTTTGTGCCTGCATACTTTTTAATTTGCATTTCAACCTTCTTTTTTAAGTCCATTAAGTTTTTTGGTGCTTGAATAATATCAATAGGGTCGCCAAACATATTCCAGTTTCTTAAAGTGTCACCACCATAAGCGAAATTATAAGTAGGACAACGATGAATATAGTCAACAAAACCATAGTCACCACCATAAGTTATTTTCTCTTTGTCAATACACTGAGCAATAATAGTCAAATGTGTCAATAAGAAAATTAGTATTGTCGCGTAGAATCGCATTGTTTTTTTCATTTTTTATAATTACTGCTAACGAGGGTCTATCATCATTTAGCGGTTTATGGAAACGTTCACTGTCACTGTCTGAACCACGATTATATCAGATTAATTGATTAATCAGATTTCAGAGCGTTCTTTTTTATCTGATTAATCAGCTGAATCCAGGTTCAGACAACTTCCGCATATTTAAAACAAGACTCTGCCTTGTAAATCCAATTCTCTTACTTTTCAATGTGGAAGTCTGGAGACTTCCTTTTAGCTCGAACGAAGTGTGGACACTTCGCTCAACATCTAGCACTAAGCTACGCTCAACGAGGGTTAAAGTATACTTTCTCTTAATAAATACCCCTGTATAGAACCTCGTTCAATCATAAAATCAAGTATTGTAATAACTTTATTTTTCAATCTAATTTCTTTTTTAATTTGTTCCTTATTCATAAATATGAACTTTCTCATGGTTTTTTCCAAATAATATAAGGTATTGGATTCTAAATCACCCATTTCTAATGAATTATTTGTTGAGATAATTGTATAAATCCATTCGATACTTTCTTTTGTGAATTTACTTCCAATCGAATTTAGTACTTTAGCAATAGAGTAGAGAACAGCAGGATTATGACCTAAATCCTTTGCTAAATTTGCATATAATACTAAATTTACGTCTTTTAAACTTTGCCATTCTACAACGCCTTCTCTCCACCATTGCCATGCTAATGAATAACTCTTTATAACGCCTGATAAATGATAGTTTTGTGAATTAACGCATACTTCAATGAATTTAGGATATAGTCTATTCCATATGTACCAAAATTGCTCATATTTATTAACATAATCTTCAGCACTAATTATTTCATCAATTAGTGAATTCATTTCATCAGTTGCTATGAAATTATCGATTAAGGGCTGCAAGAAAATATCTATTTCATGAATTTCTCTTTCTAACAAGAAGTAAGCATATTGTTTAAAGATAGTCAATCTAATTTTATATATACTAGAATCAAACTCGCTTTTATTACTATGCCTATCAGTCAATAATTGGGGCAATATCTTTGGTAGAGTTCGTGTAATAATATTCAAATGGATCTCATCTTTTGTTGTTGAAGGAATCAATTGATATATTATTCCTAAATCGTGAATATTAAATGAATCTATATCTTGAATATCAAATAAAATGTTTGTGAACGAAAAGTCTGTAGCTTTTGTTTCAAGTTCTTGTAATATAATACTTTTTGGTATAGCTCCCCAAAAACCTTTTTCTTTCCTTTTCTCATCATAAATATTATTGTAGATTGGCTTTAGTTTTATATATCCCAATAATATATCTTGACTAATTTCTGGTCGTATCTCCCATAATTTTGATTCGTGAATAGATTCAATTGCATAATCACAAATTCTTTTGTATTCACCCAAAGGCATTTCATCGAAAAGAATAGAAATCATTACTATTTTGAGATTTTCTAAGTCATCAGGATATTCATTCATTAAAGTTGGGATAGCATGAACAGCAGCTTCGACGCCATCACTAATTTGATAATCGTAATCATCAGCAAATAATGGCGACACTGAGGAAAGAATAATCTCTCTGCAATAATCTTTATCCTCTTTGGATAGACTTTCTATATACTCAATCATTAGTTTTGAACAAACAAATGATGGAGTCGAATAATCAGATATGCCTAATACATTACGTCCTTTATTTAGTTCCTTGACTAATTGTTTAGTTTCTGTTAATGCTAATAGCGGGTCATTATTGTATCGTTCATATTTGTTATTTGTATTTTGACGTCTTTTTTCTGATATAAAATCAGCCCACAACCTTAAAGAAGAATATTTAAATGTATCTTCAATTTGCTTTGTCGTTTGTTCACTCTGTAGCTTAAGTTCATCAGGGAAATTTATGGGAGTAAATTCTACGATAAAGTTATTATCATCTTGGCTTGTTACTTTCCCAGTTAGATTTCTTCTGTCCATTCGCACCAACAAAATACCTAATGAATTTCGTTCTTTCTCAGATTCAACAGTTAAGATATATTTTTTGTGTTGGTCAATTATAGCATGTAGTTTTTTTATAAATTCAGTATTTTGCTCCTTTGTAAAACCTGCAACTCCCATAAATTGGAAATTAAAGAATAAAGATTCTAAATGTGACTCTCTGTGTTTGTCCTTACAAGTATTAAGTCGTTCATCTTCGTAAATTTTCTTACTTTTATTCACACCATACCCCATAGAATATAAAGATCTGGCATCACTTTCATATTGTTGACGGACACCATCGATATGAAAAAATTCTATTGTCCTAAAAAGAATTAAAGCAATATTGAAAAATTTCTCGGGATAAGCTATAACAACACTTGTAACAATTGCTGTAATAGAAGCAGATTTTGAATTTTGAATTAAATGCAAGAGGTAAGATTCAACAACATCGATTTTGCCTTCTTTTGACAATCTCAAGAGAAACTTTTCTAATGCCATATGAATAGATTCTAAAACATGAGGCTTTGTGATACCCCCACTTCCTCTATACATGCCCCATATCGTCTGATTTATGTATTGTTTTATCGTATTATTTTCATCTATTATTACATCAACAAGAGTTACGGTATCTTTTACATCTGACTTGGCATAATGTTCAATTGCTTCATTGGTAAAGCTTAATATGAAATTTATTGTCTTTATAGTAGAAGATTCTAACAACCAATAAATAGGTGTTTGTAAAGCACTGGCAGGAAAGTAATCAAAGTGACAATTCTCATTTATTGAATAATACTTTTCAACCCCCATACCTGAATGACTAAATGGTGATTTATTATCATCTTTATCAGTCCAAAACAAATCAGCTAATCCCAATATTTTATCTGGCAGAGCATAAATAACTGCAATTACATTGTTTGAAGTCAAAATTGTATGACATAAGTCATAATGAGAGTTTGAATGATATTTCCATTTATTTTGGAGAACTAACTCTAAAATAGTCTTAAGTTCTTCTTTTATTTCTAGTGCACCCTCAAGAATAATTGGAATAAGTTGTTTCTTTTTTCCTCCATAATAAGAATCAGATTTCTCGAAATTTTCATAGAAATATAAAGCAGATAGTGTCGACAAACGAGTTGTATTACCTCTCTTTGTATTATTATTCCAATCTTCTAAAAGTGGAGTAATAATATCCAAAAGTGGTAATAGGTTTTCTCTGTTCTTATAAATATGCTTTATTGTTGAATCCCAGCCCTTGCCTTTGGGCTTCGTAAAAACATAAGTGAAATTATCGGCATTTAACAGCTTTGATAAAAATGTATCTTCCTCTTTGCAAGCTATTCTAAGAAGAAAAATGACTCTTTTCAGTATGGCAAAATCATTTGATTTGATTTCAGTATCAAACTTTGTAAAGAATACCTCTGAATAATCTGACAATAAAACAGAAACGAGTAGCTCGTCTTTCCAGAATTGTGAAGTACTTACATCTTTGAAAATTTCTTGGATAAAGTTCTCTATGCCTTTTACATTATCTGATAGTTGTTCTGATAGCCATAACCTAAATGCTCTTCTGATAGGCAAGGAGTTGCCTAATTCATCAAAAAAATGTTTTGTAGTTGAGTAATTGGCATAATTACGAGAAACAATTTTATCCAAAGCCCATTCTTCATAAATATCATGGGTAATGAAATATCCGCTATGAGAGTCATCAAACCCAAGTATTTCATCTTGCTTTAATTGAAATAATGCAGGTTGTGGTAAATTTTCGGCATTTATATAAAATCGACCTGTTTCGCATCTTTCTTTAGCAATATTGATAATGCATCTTTCTCTTTCAGTATGCAAATTATCTTTTTGAATAAGATTGTTTTGTATACGCTTTTTCCAAAGTAAATCAACAAAACTCCTAAAATTTCCTTGTTTATCAATGTTTGAATAGTATTGAATGTATTCATTTAGATAAAAGAGATTTCTAAGGCGTTCTGAAAATTTTAGATTATCCGGTAAAGTAAAATTATGTTTTTCCGATAGATTCTTTAGTTCATCATCCGAAATTATGGGAATGTCAATAACCTCGCAAGGCAGTTGATAATTCTCTTTAATATGAAAAGACAAATCATTCAGATAGGAATAACGAGTAGTGAAAATAAGAATCCATCCATTATCTTTTAATGTCTGTATTAGATTTTTTAGAATATCGTTATTTGTAATTTCTGCTAACTTCTCGGCAGAGTCAATAACAAAAATTTTTTGGGGTTCTAATTGATATGTTTCAAGAAACTGACTGAAAGAAAAGTTATGGTCAAGTCGAAATAAATCATTGATATGATTTACATTTAATTCTGTTGCCTTATATATACATATTGGAGTTTTTTGAAAACCTTGATTATAAAATTCTTTGAAAATAGCTGTTTTACCACAACCACCTTCACCTGAAATTATTATATTTTGGGTTTTATCTAAAAATTGTGCAATTTGTTCAATAATTTTGCTTCGGTCAATTTTTATTTGCTTGTCATTGAAGATGATTTCTGTTTGTATTGTCCGAAGTATATTGTCGCTATGTTTATTGACTTCATCAATTAAATCACCACCATTAGGGTCAAGTTTGAAAAAGATATCATCAATATATTTGTTTTCTGGTAATGCTAATTGTATTTCAAAATGACTTGGAACTCTCCATTCTATAGTAACATTAATTTTCTTAGCAACTTTTTCTATGTCTAATTGATAGTCAGGTTTCTTTTTATCTGTTTTACTGCTTTCAGATAACTCTTGGTTGAGATAGAGATAAACTACATTTAGTTGATTGTTCTTTGTTTTCGCTTTTTGGATAGAATCAATTATATCGTCTTTATTTTGAGATATTAAAGTCGTATAGTATTTTGCTTGAAAACCAGAGTAAATGCCATCTTTTTCTATAGGTTCTGTTTCAATTCCTGTTTGGTTTTTGTAGCGAAATAAGCCAATTCTATTCTCAAACTCTGCGCAAAAAAGTAAATATGACATTTGTTCAAATGCCCATTGTTCACGGTTATCGTATTTTAGATTAAAAACTTTCCAATTCATAGTTTACTTTTTTTGAGCTATTCAACTTACTATATGTATTTCTAA
>Ga0302285_10001131_pt1 | contig 14690 bp, 11 predicted proteins | sample III_Fen_E2_2_FD_200455 | JGI IMG/M metagenome (GOLD analysis project Ga0302285, IMG submission 200455) | Peat permafrost microbial communities from Stordalen Mire near Abisko, Sweden - III_Fen_E2_2 | ecosystem: Environmental > Terrestrial > Soil > Wetlands > Permafrost | place: Sweden: Abisko... | reverse complement strand
TTAAATTATCTTAACTAATCAAAAAAATCAACTACTTTTAGCGAGACACTTTTTCTCCTAATCAACCAATTTCTAGTCCTTTTACTATTAACAAACAGGAGCTTTTCACCTAAGAAAATGCTTTTAACAACAAGACTACAGATACTATTGTACAAGCTTAAGTTGTGAAATGGATTCCAAATCAGTCAGAAATGAACTAAGATGACTTAAACTTAATCAAAGAAGTATTTAGTAAATCTAACCAATATGATTAAGAAATTCAGAAAGTTATCATTGATGATGTCAAAAAATTCAAGCATGACAACGTGAATCTGACAATGAAGGCAACGAAAGCAGAAAACAACGAAAATGTGCTTAGACTAGAAATCAAAGACAAAAAAAGGAAGGATTTCAGAGAACTCATCCTCGAAGTGCAAACCTGTAAGGAGGCACCGTATGAAATCGTAGAATGCAAAAATTGGTCGCAGTTGAATAAAGCAAAGATTCCGAGGACAAATTCACTGATGGATATCATTAAATATTGGTGGAAATTTGAATTCTAAACAATCGAAGAAGAAAAGAGCGTTAATTATAACTAATCCGCCTAATCTGTTTCTCACTCACTCAACTTGTTCCCCAAAGCACATTCATCGTAAATAATGGGCATTTTCAATCCTAGCAAACTAGAGCGCTGAATCATCTAATACAATCAATTATTTTCTTAACAATATATTTGCACATTGAGGAAACTATGTATGTGTTTAAGTCAGTTACTATTACAAAGAATCTTGTTTAATTTTAAAAATATTGTTTTAGAAAGCGCCTAGTTTCATTTAGTAGAGAATCATATGACTATTCTATTTACTTTTGCTTCTCATTGGATGAAAAAGATCATTGATATCAGACCAAATTGTTATTTGAGAGAGTGTTAATGTTCAAATTTGAGTTTTTGATGCTTAGAAGCCTATTTTTGAAACCCAATTGATACTACCTCACTTTTCTGTTTTAGAAAGAGGAACTTGTTCGAAATAGTTTAATTAAACTACAGAAAATACTTTGCATATTACAAACTCAATAATTCAAATATTTCGGGAAATGGACGTAGAAGACACTACAAAGACAGACAATGCACCTTAAGGATTGATTCTTGATTCCAATTAACGCGTCGAAGTAGATGGAAGATTTAGAAATCTATCTAACCTAGTCAAAATGTTGTCTGAATAAAATGGTGGGGAGGATATTCCTATCAAGCAGATTTCATTAGATATGCTGAACATCGTTTTGGACTACTGCAAGAGACACAATTGGAATCCCCCCAAAGTTAAGAAACCCATTTAGTCACTTTAGCTGCAAGCTAATCTGAGCGAGCAAGATTATCTTTTCATTAAAGACTATCCAATCTACAAAGACAACAGACTCAAAGATTTAATGAATGCTGCATACTACTTTCAAATTCCAACATTATATGATGTATGTATCTGCCGCATTGCCACAGAATACTATTTCGGAAGTGACCAAAACAGCTTTGATGATCTCAAAAAGCGACTTGACATCAAAGAAGATCTAACTATTGAGACGGAAGAAAAAATTCGCAAGGATTTTGCTTGGGTATGAAAAGGAGGGCTACAAGATATAACCTGCATGCTTTAAAATCTACCCAAATTCATTGAAAATTCACCAATAAACTAAATAAACATACAAAAAAATTACATATGACAACAACTATTCCGTAATAGCAATTTGGATATATTATATGTGAAGTTAGCAATGAATGTGTTGAAGGTTTGTTAATCTTTTAAAATAAGTTAAAAGTCAGAAAAAATACCGCGGGAAATTTGAATTTTTAGTTCATATTTTTCTCTTATTATTATGAGAGGAAAAGTATCATATTAACATAGAAAGTATCAACATATTTAAAGGGTAGAAAAATTAAGGAGAAACACTTTCACCTATAGCGGGAATCTCCTGAAGAAGAAGATGGCTTATTAAGATAAGGAGACGAATCACAGAATTATGATTATGTGTAAGAACCTGAGCGACCATTATGGTTATTGCTTTGATCAGCTGCAAATTATGCTTTAATAAAGAGGTTTTCTCGTTCTTTTGTTATGTATGCTTGATTAAAATTGCTATTTTAGTCTATCATCTTCAGTTAACTCATAAAATCAGTCAAGTTGAAGCCTGTTGCGTTCTAATCATATGCTGTATTTAGATTACCAACACCCATACTAGACGCACCTTCGAACTTCTATTAGTTTGTATGCTTATTCAGAGAAATCTTCGATGTTGGTAGATCAATATTAGGTCTCCCGTTCCGAGGATGCAGTGAAGCATTCTATAAGTATTTAGAATGTTCTATTCTTTATGAACTTAAACTATTTGAGCGAGTTTAGCGAAGAACATTTTGATAATTATTAGTATTAAGATTCTCTTAATCAGTGTGTTGGTACAATACCTCAGCATTCACTGATGAAGATAACTGTTTAGATTTATGACTCTCATTTTATATTTAGTTAATAACCCCATGCTTGATAGATTAAAGAGTTCTTTACATTGTGATAAGCTCACTCTTTTCTTTTTAGACATTTCTGTTATCTTAGTTAAGTTGCTGTTATTTTGAGCTAAGCTCATATCTTTGATTCTATAAGCTGATTCTATCATTCTCTAATTCTTTCCTTGCATGCATGATTTCTTCCCATTCCATATCTATTTTGTTATTCTGTTCTTGTTGTCGTTTCTCTTATGCTTCAAATTCTCTTCTCTCTTTACCTGAAACACCTTCGATCTTGACACACTCAGTCTCTCTTCTTCTTAGTTCTAACATCTGAACCTCCACGCTCTGTTACCCAGAAATGATTAATTACAAATCCACCAATATCTCAATTAATATCAATAATATTACCTTTATTTTTTTAGCAACTAATGCTTCTTATTCGATAAGTCTATTTCTTAGCAGCTCTGCTTCTTGTATCTTTTCACGATACATAGCTTCTAACTTCGCTGCTTGATCGCATTCAGATTTTCTCTGGTTTTTGAATAGAATCACTTCTGTCTCGAAATCACGGTATTTCAACTCAAACTCTTCTTTCATCTTTAATCTAAGCGAATATTATCATGAAATCATTATTATTATGATAAATATAATAGTTAGCTGTTATCTACAGTGTAATTGTGGTAAATGAGATATATCTAATGCTTACTTTTCTTCTTAAAGATCTGCTTTTTCGCTCAAAAAAGATTGTTTCTCAAAAATAAGTTATCTTCTTTTTTCTTAATCTTAAGCTGCCATCTATTCTTGCAACTCACTTAGTCTCCCATACTCACGTCGCATAGTGGTCTTTTCAGTTTCAATTTCAACTCTCAACTACGCTTCCCTCACATCAAATTCTTCTTTTTATCTCTAAATGCGATTTCGTTCGTTTTCAACAAATTCCAATTCAACTTTAAGTCTTCTCTCATCTTCAGCTAGTTTCTCTTCTCTCCTTCTCAAGTCTTCAGCATTCCCATACCCTCTATCTAAAAACCAACGAATAGTTCTTGAGTAATTAAAAATAATTCTTGATTTAAAATAACTCATTTTACTTTAAGCAGAATCCTGAATCTTATTTTGAAGAGAATTTAACTTATCCGCATTCAATCGAATATCGTCAGTTAGATTAATCATCTTTGCTTGTTGCTAAATCTATCTTTAAAGCATTTCTGATTCTTACTAAAATGTTCTTTATAACTACTGCCTTTCATATTCAAAAGCTTACTCTTTTGCTTTTAAATCTGATTCATATATTATCTACATTCTCTCCTTTTCAGCTTTCTACAATCCTTGCATATCTCCAATAATGTCTTATCTCATTTTCTTCTCTAATAGGATTTACTCTTAACAGCTATCTTTAATCATTTTGATTTGTTTTTCAAAGTTATCTTTTAAATGTGTAATTTGCGATGACACTTCTTCTTGTGCTAATCTCTTTGCTTCTTGCTAAGCTACCACTCGAATATCCTCTATGTTTTTAGAGCTCCTAAAGAAATCTGCACTTACAGTTTCTTTATTGAATATTTCGGTATTTCTGAACATTAAATCGTCTTGATTATTTTAAATATTGTTTTTAATACTATTCGTTGCACTCAACTCCTATTCAGATTAATATCTAGGAAATTTACTGCTTGTTTACTGTTAAAAGGCGGATACTCCTTGGCTGTCATAAATAATTTATTTAATAGGCGCATCCAAAGGAGGTTTGGAGGCATTCCGTGGATTAGCAAAGACATGAGAGTTAGGATCAGAGTTGTCGTTTTAGTCTTAAAAAATGTTTCCTCTTTCTCTTTTTCCAAGCCGAGAATATTCATTATTTTCAGTTTGTTTGTTTTAGAACTCATTATCATTCCACTTCCCTTAAATATCATTTTTTTCTGGTTGTCCTCCAGACATAATTTAAGGTTATGACTCTTCATGCGTTTTCATCAACCGAGGTGGTCTTTGTACTTCTATTCAAAGATAAAAATTGAATTATTCTAAAATGCATTAAAATCTAACAAATAGTTTACATATTTATTCCCTAGCAGCAGAGACTCGTGCTTTGGCAGGTAATTTTGAAGAAGATGAAGGATTATATGAAAATCCTACTTCTTCTTCGTCTTCTAGATTTAAATTAACAGATGTCTTCGCACCTAAAGGAGGGGAATTGCTCTTTTCCTCTTTATTTGCTAGAGCGCTTGCTCTTCTTTAAGTGCTTCTAGCTCTTCTACTGTGCTGAAACTCAATAGTTGGAAACTCGTCGCTGTCATCTAAAATGCTCTTTTGATTGCTTGCTAGCAATGGCTGCTAAAATGGCTATTATTGAGAATTAGTTTTCTAAAAAAATTATTATGATTTTGTCTTTGTTATATCATCAATCGGATCAGGAAGAGGTGATATCTCCCTGTCTCGACTGGCAGCACTAAATCCATCTGAATGGGTAAAAATCCCTGGTGGTTTCTTTTCAAAGGCAGGCATGCTTAAATCTTATCTTTCAGGTTGAGGTATCCCAAACAGAGAATCTCTCTTATCCTTAAACATCCCTTCTTTACTTTCAAATTAGCTGAACAGTCCCTTCTTATTCTCATTTGATTCGTTATTTTTGTTTGAGAATTTGTTTTGATTGTTGACATTATTTTACTGCACTGATGGCTTATCAAACACATCCTCGAAATCAAGTTCTTCAAAGAAATTTTTAGTCTAACTTTTTGCAGGTTATGTAGTTCCTTGCACTTTTTCTCCAACACTAAAGCTATTTACACGCTTTTTTTGGGCATCTTAAGCTTTTTCTTCCTCAAATAGCTAAAGAACATCATCGATGCTACTTGATTATTTGTTGGTCTTTCCCAAACCACTTGATGAATTGGGTCTGCCAGTCTTCTGCTATAATCCACTGCTTGGAAAATAACCACCTAGCATGGATTCTTAGTTTTTAGAAGTAACTTCATTCCTGATATTGACAATTCAGAATCAATATCAATCAATCATCTTTTCATATTTCCTTACTTTTTGTCAATTTTTTTAGTATCAGGCTGCTATTGTAGCTCAGCTAGCAGTTCTTCAAGATCTTTTTTAAAACAAAAATGGTCATTTATTACTTGTAAAATACATTATCTTACCCATCAGCACAATGTCTTTTAGAGTCTTATTATATCAACTTCTAATTTTACAAGAAATCTTATCTCAGATTAAATTTGAATAACTCCAACAATATACGTTGCCCAGAGAATTTTGTAAATTTAAACTTATTCTTTCAAGTATTACACAATTTCCCATTACTAAAAGCTTATTTCCCCCTCAAACGAAGCGCAATGGCAAGGAAAAATCAAATACTAAAGCCAACTAATATAAGACTGTAAAAGAAATAATTTAACAATAGCGTTGATAATTATGATAATAAATGAGACAATAAAACAAAGGAAATCTGAAAACATGATGATAAGACATTAAAATAAAGTTAGAGTATTATTGCAATCACCACAACTCTTTAATGATTCTCTTCTCCTTTTCTAAAGTCTCCATTAACTTTAGTGACTCTTCTTGAGAGATTCCTTTGAAGGTTTATGCAATCGAAGCAAGGGCTCCTACAACACTGTGACCCATAGCTGTTGCTCTTTAAAATAAATAAAATTAGTTTAAATGATTTTATTTTTGATATTTCTTACCCACAAATGTAGATGATGCCTTATTTTTCGAAGAAAGTTTCGAATACTTCCTATCCGTTCTGCTTAAGGAGGTCTTAAACGTAGACTTTGTTGCCCTATTCAAGAAAAATAAGCATTAAATTTAATCTGAAAAAAGGAAAAGATCAAATATTACTTGATCACGAGAGAAGGCCACATACAATTTGTTTAGTATTTTTTTGGAGACGAACTCTTGAATTTCTTCCCTAAAAAGATAATCACCTTCTTTGTGTTTGCATCCGAAATACAGGGTGAACTCACCTGGGACAATGTTGATTCCTAATTTACAACAAAAGATTGGTTAACACAGTTAATAGCTTGGAAAGACTAAAATACCTTTTTCAAGGAGGGCTTCTTTTTCTTAGCAAAAAGCAATAAATGGAGCTATTCCAGTTCCAGGCCCAACCATAATCACTGGAGTCTTAGAGTCAGAAGGAAGAACGAATGTAGAATTTCTGAAATCAATCCTGATGCGATTGCCAATCATTCCGTTCATAAGCTTATTGTTAATGTTAGTCAATTATTTAGAGCAAAGTCCATGCTTTAAACTACCATCATAAAGCTTATCTACTACAAGACTATCAGTGATTGTCACAATCTCTGGGTTCTTCAAATCTGATGAGGAAATGGTGAAAAGTCTAGGATTGATTCTTGGGCACAGCTCGACAAACTGCTCCAAAGTTGGGACAATCTCATACTCCTTCAGGAGAACAAAGATACCTTTCTGTTTTTGATGAATCTCAGTTTCAAATTCTTTCTTTCCAGCAGCAGAAGCTAACTATTCTAACCTAATTTTATAAAATAATATTAGTTTTATCATAAATACTCAAATAATATCTGAGTTTAAATATTACTGTTGCTTGTATTGCTCATTCGAGGTGATCTTCGCAAGATCCTTGAGGGTTTTTTTCATAACGGGTCCTTCGAAATCGCAGAATTTCGATAAGACATTCCTAACAGAGATTGGAGATGGGAAGGGGTATTTGAATTTAGATTGCTTATCTTCATCCACAACAAATTCAACCCTCTCATTTAGGTCTAACTTCAGATAGCTTCCAAGTCGTTCAACTTGAGCTGGATCATTATCGACGTAAATTCCAAGATTCTAAGCTGTTTTGTACTTGAGATTAGTGCCTGATAAATCGATTTCAACATGCAAAGTAGACCCATCATTAGTGTTTTGCCTAATTTCCTTAATGCTCTTGACTTATGCGACAGCTGCGTGGATGAACCCTTAAGTAAGGAACTCATACTTCTTTCCGTCATCCTTTGCTTCACTGAAATCCTTTTCAGCTTGTGCAGTTTTCACAAAACTAAAAGCGCTTCCTCCCTTCTTGCGAGGAACTTCTCCACCTACTTGTTCCTTCACATTCACAGCGGGGACAACTTTCTTGAGTTCAGTCCAGATGTTTTCCTTCCATTCATTGAAATCATCTTCAAGAGAGCTATTATCATCGCCTTCACCATAACGATACAATCTATTTCAAGAAATAATTTAATATTTGTCTATTTTTCTCAAAGAATATTTTTTACCTTTTAGCGCCAAGTCGTTCGAAATTTTTATTTGTCTCTCTGCCCATTGAGTTGTAATGCTCGTATTGAGTATTTCCAAGTCCAAAAACGCTAAATGTGATTTTGGAGAATGCGTCTTTTTCATCAAAAGCCTTAAGCCAAGTGTAGAATTCTCTAGCATTATCAGTAGGATCTCCTTCACCATGTGTCGCCATGCAGAAAATGCATAGTGAATTGGTGGTTGTAAAGAATTCAGGTGTGAAGTCCTTCAAATCTTCCACTTAAGGCTCGAAGTCATTTTCAGTAGCCTCCTATGACAGAATGTTGCAGAATTTATTTGCTGTGCCACTTTGTGACCCAAAGAACAAATAAATCTTTCCGTAAGTTATGTCGCTCTCTTTCTTCTTCACAACAATGATCTTCTCTTCCGCCTAGATTACACTAAAGCAAGGTTAATTATCTCTCCCCAAAAAATGATCATTTTTTACATGTCTTTCTTGATCTTGGGTTTCAAGAGCTTCATGACTACGGCAATCAGAATAATTGCTACTCCCGCACCTAACAGGATATTATCGAATTCCATATTCTTCGTTTATTCTTTTTCTAACTATTTGGATAATTTTTAATAAATTGTTTAATCTTTACTCTTCCCCCAGACTAAAATTTGGCCAATTTAAGTACTGACAAAGAAGCTAAAAATTTTAATTCCCCTCAAAAATCCAAAGTATTAATTTATCATCTTGAAGAAAATTTTATTGCAGACTGGAGAGTTAATTGATATTAAGATATCTACGTGGTCTAATAGTGCCTTAAATACATAAAACTTTAAGTGAGACTCATCATTCTTTTATACAAATAAATCTCAGATTATTCTCAAAGATTACAGAATTCAATAGAATTAATATTTCTTTTTTAGAAAATAATATTTCGAATGAAAATATGAAACCCAAAAAGAGGGAGAGAAGTGGAATAAGGTGTTTAGAATAAACCTAAAAGGTCAAAGATCACAACTAACCAGTCTTATAGAATAGTAATTTATTTAGATTAAAATTAATCCAAGCAATGCTAATCAAATTCAAAGATTAATAAAAAAGTCAAAAATGTTTTGAAAAGCTAAAAAATAATAACTTGTAACCTTTATCCCTAAGCAAGTCGAGACCTCTGTACCAATAATTCTTTTCTAAATTCCTAATTTCACTTAGTTTTGTCCTTTATGAGCAATTTGATTATTTTCTTCAAATTAACTTGCATATCCCCCCACCCCTATTATCCAGAAATGCTGTTTCAATCCATCTAATCAATTATTTTTCTACTATTATTAAATTCCATCATCTTTAACAGATAATTTAAGTTAATTATTTAAACATAGAGAGGCACTTTTTTAGATCAGGTAGAAGGAAGCTGTAAATTGTTTATCTCCTTCTTGAACATTTAAAAGAGAACTACATCCCATTTCTTTATCATTTTAAAACAAAAATAGAAGCACTTACATGATAATTTTTGTTATTGTTTCAAGGACAATTATCTAAATATCTTTCTGAGAAACTTATCTCTAGCTTCATCTTCTTTCTTCGTTATTTTAATTGCATTAAAGTAGAATCCAGATTTGATAAATTAGACAAAATTGATTGCATTCAGTTTATTTTAAAATTGAAATAGATACTTAATTAAATTGTTTTCTTTTTCAGGTGTTTTCTCTTTTACTCTTTTAACTCATCTCTGTCTACAAGAAGATTATTGCTTGTATCAGTGCAAGGACTACTATCTGAATCAATTTGTTCAAGATAATAATTATCTTTTCTGCCCTCTCATATTTTTCATTTTTATTAGTATATTTTATTTTTATTATTAAATCGATTATTTATCAACTAACTTATTCTAATATGTAAAAATATTCTGTAATATTTTACAGTTATTCAGCAAAAATTAAAGGAAAGTATGCATAATTATTTATTTTCATTCAATGTACATATTTGTTTTTGATTAGTGATGCTTTCTTGATTTCTTTTTTTGTATTGTTGATTTTTACTAAACTAGTTTTGCTATATAGTACTCTTTATTCTGTTTTGTTGATATCTTAAATATTGTCTAATAGTTATTCTGATTTGATCTGAATAACGTGTACCTATTACTTTCTAAGTTGAGTTGTTTATTCTCTTTTTGTTGTTGTAAAATTAGTATTGTTTTTCTAATATCTTAAAATATTCAAGTGTTAACAGCTTCGATATTTTCATCTATTAGTTAGGGTAAAATTTTCTTAGAATCGAAAAAAATAAGTTTAACATTTTTCGAATTTTGTCAGTCCATTTTTGAATTTTTGTCAACAGTGTAAAGAAAAATCTCCATAAAATGGAATTCCACTAATTTCTTATCCTTCTAGATATTAATTTATAATAGGTTTATCATTTTAATGTTGTATTTTTACTAATTTATTAATTAACAATAGGATCAAATATCTCAATCAGATTTAAGGATCTGAAATAGAAAGAGATTGTCTCGATTTCTTCACAGATTTAAAAATTCAAAACTAATAAATAAGCAGAAACTAGCTAAGCTGATAAGATACGAAAAATTAAGGCCTTTCTTTGAAATAACTGGTTGATTAGTTGGTTTAAATAAGCTTGAATTTTTCAGAAACGAAGATATAATTTTGTTTTAAGAAAAAATAATAATTTGAAACACGGATATTATTCTTTAGATATTTCAGCTTCTCCTTCACTTCTCCTTCATTGATGCCTCACTTTCCTGAAGAAATAGAGTATAGTGATAAGTACACAGATGAATACTACGAATACAGACATGTTATCCTCCCAAAAACCATCTTTAAAAAGGTACCTAAATCTAAAATACTCTCTGAAGTAGAATGGAGATCACTTGGTGTCTAATAAAGCAGAGGATGGGTGCATTATGAAATACATCGCCCTGAACCTCATATTCTTCTCTTTCGTAGACCAAAAGGAACTGATTTACAGACTGGTCTACCTCCAGCTGGATTTAGAGCTCCCTACTGATACTTCTTGTCTTTTTTCAATTACTTTTTTTAAATAAGTTATTGTTAAAAAAGAAGTAGAACTTGAAAAATTAGAAGTAATTATCATTTATTATTTGTAAATCTTTCTGTTATTACTGCTTATCTTAGTGTATGCATGTTGTAATAGTTTATTCTTTAATTACTAACTAAACTATGTTTGTTTATTGACTTAGTTTCATATTCTATCATATAAATGTATTATGTTATTGGAAGAATTTTCTCTTTCAAATTCATAAGAAAGAGCTACATTAGTAATAATCAGGCAAGTTCAAATCGTTATGTCTTTGTTGTTTTTACTGAAGGAAATTCTAAAAGCTGTTGTTTTATAAAATTAACAAAATATTAGTATTCATTCGGAGGTATGTTCCATCAAATTTAGTTGTATTCTTTCTAAACTATTAGACCATTTGGAGAATTCCTTTGATTATTGACAAACATAGGGAAAGAAAGAAAATATTAGCAATATTTAATGGATGGGATCGTTATAAATTTATAACAGTGTTTTTATAACCAGCAGAAGAAGCAGAGCAGTAGTAGTATTTACTCATTAGCATTGTTAACAGGATAATTAAATAAATTGAAAAATAGGAAATTAAAACATAGAATACAACCAGAAAATAGTTAAATTGCGGAGAAAAGAATTCTAATAAAAGGCAATAAAGTCTCTATGAAGAATAACAGCAAGGTGGCAACACCTCAATTAATACAAGATTTGCCTTGCTAAATCATAAATGTAAATGGATAAAGAAGAAGGGTCAGGAGAAATATCAAATTTGTTTTTAGATCTGTAGTGGAATTGATCATTGCTTTGCAATAAGCAATGAGCTAGAAGTGTACGCATGGGGAGCCAATATGAGCAGATAACTGGGAATCAAGGAGGAAGATCTTATCCTCATCAGCGAAGGAAAAGGAGACACAGCTAAAGATAAAGTTTCCTGTCCAACAAAGCTCAGAACGTTGGTTGGAAAGGTAAATAAAATGGAATCTTCTTTTCATGATTTCATTTGAATTTGTTTTTAAAAATATTAACAGAAAATTGATAGAATTGCAACTGGAACAAACCATAGCTTTGCTTGGAGCACTGAATCAGGAGAGGTCTATTGCTGGTAAAATAATATGCAGTAAATTAACCAATAACAAATCGCTTAAAAAGGGGATCAGGAGATTATGGGAAACTTGGTTTCTCTGAGCAAGAAGCTATTCCTGAACCTAAACTGTTTGAGAGCTTCGTTGCAGCAAATGAAATAGGATGGGATATCAGTGATATCTCATGTGGAGAAAGTCATACTTTAGCAGTTATTCATCAAAAGGATAAAGAAGAAAAAAAGCTGTTTGTTTGGGGATGCTCAGGAGACTGGTAGTTGGGCATCGAATTAGGAGGTAAAAATGAAGCTGTAAGTTTACCTATTTAAATGAATCCTGATTACTGGAATGGATTAGTCTCTGAAGTGAAAGCCTCTTCAAACTACTCCATGGCCATAGATGTTGAGGGTTAAGTAATTAAATTATTTTCTCTAAATGACTAAAATACAGTGAAATGTTTCATCATATTTGTAACTTTCAGTCATGGATGCACGATCTTTTGCAATTATTCTAACCAATTTGGATGTTTAATTTCAGGTATTTGCATGGGGATGTGGAGAATTCAACAAACTTGGATTTGAAACTGACGTAACTCATTAGAAGTATCCCAGATAAATTGAATCCCTGAGCAAGCTACAAATCGTCAAAATATCTCTTGGTCCCTTTCATGGAGCTGCAATAAGCAGCTTTGGAGGGCTATATACTTGGGGAAGAGATGCAAATGGACAATTAGGACATGGTTCTGATAAAACAGAGGTATACATTTTATTGGTTTTAGATATTTACAAAAACGGTTAACTTTTTTTTTTCAGAGGCATCCTCGTCAAGTGCAGGAATTGAGTGAATTACGAATTCTTGATGTATGTTGCGGAGAAGGTCATACTTTAGCATTAAGTGAAGGAAATGAAGTGTATAGTTGGGGTGGTAATAAGTTTGGTCAACTAGGAATGAATGATTGCCCTAAAAGAAGTATTCCAAAAAAAATTACTTATTTTGAACAAGAAAAAATTTAAATAGTTCAAATACAAGCAGGAAAACGTCACTCTCTGGCGTTGAGTAATGATGGCAGGGTGTTTTCTTGGGGGAATAATGAATTTAACTAGCTTGCTCTATCACAGTAATAGCCTATTTAGAATAACTCAAATTTACAATAAAACAACACATTATTGTCTAAAAAATACTCCAATATGTCTGAAGATCACCTCAATACAAACCCAAATAGTAGTCTAGATGTTTCTCCTTGTTAATAGTCTCACCCTGGTTTCTCAAATTCTAAACTTCTCCCTACCAATCTTAACTCATAGATGTATTCATTGTAGTTACATTCCCATGCTCCATCGAATTCAATTGCAAGCAGAATACCAACAAACGAGAAAATACCTCTTCAAGAAAATGGATCGAGCTAGTTAGGTGTGCAGACTTAGTTTTCGGATAGTATCACTCCTCTCAGTGAGTAAAACAAAGAACTTCATAATAAATTTAGCCCCTTGGTGATCACTTCAAAATGTATCATTTTTTTCTCTCTTAAAAGATTTAATTTTCTTGATTAAACATAACAAAACTTTTGAACAGAAATAAATATTAGAAATGCAGCATAACAACTCTCCATTGATTCTGGAAATTCGCTTGGCAATAGCAAAAACAATTACAATAACTTTAATAATTACACGAATAATATCAATAGCATAAAGAACAACATCTCTGAGGATTTACAGCAGCCCTCATAAGAAAGAGATAGATAAATACTTGCATTGCAATAAGAAAATCAGATTTTGAGGAGTAGAATCAAATACTTAGAGTAAAGTTATGAATTAGACTAAGCGGTTGAATGTTAGGAAAAAATATACTCCTTAACTAATCAGCTTTTCAATATATTCGCTGAAAACACTATCATGCAGCCATCAAATTAAGTCTAAGAAGCAAACGGTGTATTATCTTAGCCACCATTAGCATAGATTGAGCTAGAAATTCTCTCAAAGAATCAGTAAATTGATACGGTAAACTATTTGAAAAATATTTTTTCTTGACATTATCATCTATTTCTTTTAAAATAGAACCTTGAAGATTTTAATAGACTCGTCGATTAAACCCGATATTCAAGTAGAATTTCAGCTAATTTTTGTGAATAACTTATGTTCAAACTATCTCGAATAATCAAAAAAGTCAACTACTCCTAGCTCGACACTGTTTCACCGAATCTGCCTATTTCATCATAAGGATTTTTCATTGGAAATAGTTCGTAGCAGCCAGCTCAAAATTTTAGACTCTAGCCAAATCTCAATTTTACAGAACAAAAAATCCCAAATTCTTAGTCATTCTCTTAAATCATTTAAGCTTAAGCTCTTCCTCCTCAACAACAACAGCAACAGCAGCAAAAATCGCATTCTTTACTTCAAAGTCAGTTATTTTTACAAACTTAGCTTCAGAACGAAGGATCTAATTCTATCAAAAATATGTTCCTTTCTTAGATGTCTCAGCAACAATGAAGGATGTTCAAGAGAATTGGCAATGGTTTCTTTTTATGTAGCATTTAATTTTTGTAAAATATTTTTTGTTTAATTTCTAAAAATTATTAATAAAATAAATAATTAATTTGGGATATTATTATGCTATTTCACAATAATTCATTTTTTTTAACTATGGATAGGTTAATAATAGCTCCCTATGTGTGTGAGTGCTTGTTTATCTCAAGATTTATTAGACTTTGCTGGAAGGTTTCTTAGAGAATATCAATTCTTGCAGAAAACAAATAATTAATAGCGCAAAATCGGTCAATGGCAAAAAATTCAATTCTCTTCAAGCTCGTCAGCTCAGCAGGCACTGGTTTCTTTTATCTCGCTAAGCGCAACGCAAAGTAACTTCTGCCACTAATCTTCCAACTACTAATCAA
>Ga0302285_10001130_pt1 | contig 14695 bp, 18 predicted proteins | sample III_Fen_E2_2_FD_200455 | JGI IMG/M metagenome (GOLD analysis project Ga0302285, IMG submission 200455) | Peat permafrost microbial communities from Stordalen Mire near Abisko, Sweden - III_Fen_E2_2 | ecosystem: Environmental > Terrestrial > Soil > Wetlands > Permafrost | place: Sweden: Abisko... | reverse complement strand
AATACAACTTGTACAATGCCAAATGTGTTTTGTCGGAAGATCAATACGAAAGGTATTTGAAAATGCTTAATACATTTTCGTACAACGATAAATCTGTGTTAGTTGCTCAAAAATAAGCAGGCTAACCTTTCAAAAAAAGACGTTTTTTTATTAGGTATTATATTTTTATTATAGGTATTTTAAATTGTATAATTAAATTTTTAAAGGTTATGAAAAAGATTCTTAGTTTAATAGTTATCCTGGTAGCGTTTGGCGCCAGTGTCTCAGCAGTTAATCCAAGTGATTATAGTATTTTCTACAAACTAAATAACACAAGCACTTTCAGCTCGATAGTTCGTTATTTGGATGCAGACAAAGAACAAGCAGATCAACTTAAATATGTGTTTTCACTTACTGAAAACAAGTTGAACTCATCTCTGAAAGCCGACAACGAAAACTCTGCTCAAAAAGCATTGATGTTTAATTTGGCTAACGCTAAAGCTATTCTTACCGATTGGCAATACAGAAAGTATCTAACTATGCTCAATGTATCTGTTTACAATGAAAAAGTAACGTTACTTGCTATCAACGAATAAGCAATAACTAACCCATAAATGATTGAGGGTGTATCAACTAGATTGATACACCCTCAATTTTTTTATGAAAACTTATTTACGATGCTTTTCTATATAATCAATTACTTTTTGGCTTCTCAACTCCCGCAATGCATCAGTCGCAATCCAACGGGCTGACTTAGAATTCTGATTCAGAATTGCTTCAGCGGATTCTATAGCTTTTAACCGCAAGAACTCGTTACGCTTTCCTATTTGTCGTAAAGCCCAATTTACAGCTTTTCGTACAAAATTTCGTTCGTCCCAGGCTTCACGTTCAATGATTTTCAAAAAATAGCAGAATTGATCGTCCTCCATCTTCTTATGATGTACCGCATACTGACACATCAAAACAAAGGCCGTCCTTTTTACAAACTCCTCAGTACGAATAGAATAATCATCAATTCTCTGAAGAGCAAACGGACTATCTCCCAACAATCCACAGCATTGATCACACATATCCCAGGAATCAAAATCATTAACCCAGCTATCAAACTGATTCTCAGTAACCAATTCAGATAGCTCAATCATTGAAGCCAGCAGGCGCGCTTCATGCACATCGGTATCCCAAAGTGCCAAAGACAATTCGTGATTCTTTCCAATCTTCTTTGCAAATTGTCTCAGCAACGGTATCTTAACACCGTAAGCTTTAGCTGCATTAATGCCAAAATGCGAGAGTTTAGCATAATGATCAGCGGTTGACAACAACTTCAATTCGTCAAGAATCTCATTTACAGTTGATTTCATCATCTATTGAATTAATTTGATATTAGATAATCTATCACGCGTTTTTATATCAAACCGTATCAAAGAAGCGCTATCCTCTTTGTTTAATGCAAATGCAGAAGGATTTTTCTCAAAATCGATTGTTGGAATCAAATGAAACTGAAAATCACCATTCAACCTCCCACGATGAACATAAACAGGCAAATACGAAACACTGGTGATCTTTTTTGAATGAGAATTAATATCAACCTTCAACATTAAGCCACCTTTATTATTAGATTCTCGTTGATTGGATATAAAATTTCCAAGCGAATAAAACACCGGAACCTGTTTTCCATCCTTATTTCTCATAATTTCAGCATTTTGTATAACATGCGGATGTGAACCTACAACTAAATTAATACCATGATTTACAAAGAATTTTGCCAGGCTCCGCTGGACAACATTAGCCCTCAATTCATTCTCGTTACCCCAGTGAACAGTCATTATCCGCACATCAGCACCAAGTTTATTCGCTTTTTCAATATCCGCTATAATCTCCAGTGTATCAATATAATTGATAAGATTTGGTTTAACCGCTCTTATGCTATTTGTGCCATAAGTGCAATTAAAAAAAGCCAGCTTCAATCCGTTAGATTCCAAAATAAGTGGGTAAGTTTTATTTCGTTGATTACCATCAACATAGCTTCCAATAGAATGTAATTTTCTTCTATCAATCTGCTCCAGAGTTCGTTCCAATCCAATCTTACCTCTGTCTAAAATATGATTATTAGCTGTTTGCAGGATATCAAATCCCGATTTTTTGATTGCATCAAGTAATTCATCGGGGCTGGAAAAATAAGGAAAACCACTATAAGGTTTCCCTGCAATTGGGACTTCTAAGTTAGCAACAGCAAAATTTGCTGATTGAATATAGTGCTTAACCTGTTGAAAACAAATATCGTAGTTATATGTCTTAGTGTTTTCGTTATAAGCAGCGTGAAATTGGGGAGAATGCCCCATAATATCTCCTACGAATATCAGTGATACCAGCTCCTTCTTATTTGAAAAAAGCCGTACATTGCTATAATTATGCAGCAAATTGATATACAAAAACAAAAATGCAAACAATAGAAAGTATTTCTTCATAAAATTCTAAATGAGAGCATTAGACAATATTCACGTAAGCTATCCGATTAAATCACAGACAATCAACATCTAATATTTCTGATTTTCACTAATAATGCTTTTAAATTTCCAATGCACCTACGATCTCACTAACTGATTTATATCCATGCCGATCCAGATAATCATTTATCCCATCAACTACTTTAATGGAAACGGTAGGATCAATGAAGTTTGCAGTACCAATTTGAATAGCAGAAGCCCCGGCAAGCATAAACTCAATAGCATCTGCCGCATTCATTATGCCTCCAAGTCCTATCACCGGTATTTTCACCGCCTGCGCCACTTGCCAAACCATACGCAGAGCTATTGGTTTGACTGCTGGACCGGAAAGACCACCTGTTATAGTAGATAAAATTGGCTTTCTCTTCTCCGCATTAATAGCCATTCCCAAAAGCGTATTAATAAGCGAAACAGAATCGGCTCCTTCAGCCTCTACAGCCAGTGCAATTTCAGAAATATCCGTTATGTTTGGCGAAAGCTTTACTATCAATTCGTTTTTATAAGCCCTTCGCACTTCTTTAACTACTTGAGCAGCAGACAAACAGCTTGTACCAAACGCCATTCCGCCTTCTTTTACATTCGGACAAGATATATTTAATTCAATTGCGGGGATTTTTTCTAATGAATTTAGCATTTCAGCCGTTTCTACATAGTCTTCTATCGTAGAACCTGAGACATTCACAATTATATTTGTATCGAAGTCTTTTATAGTTGGATAAATATGGTTTATGAAGTAGTCAACACCTTTATTTTGCAGTCCCACAGCGTTTAACATGCCCGACGGAGTTTCAGCCATACGCGGATATGGGTTACCTTCTCTACCTCGAAGAGTTGTGCCCTTCACAAATATACCGCCTATTCGCGACACATCCATGAAGTCTGAAAACTCTGTTCCATAACCAAATGTCCCAGATGCAGTCATCACGGGGTTTTTCAGTTGTAATTTACCAATATTGATGTTTAAATTTGCCATTTCAGCTTTGTAATATTAAAAACAGGTCCTTCAGTACACACACACAGATGTCCATCTGTTGTATCGGTCACACAACAAAGACAGGCACCAATACCACAAGCCATGGTATTTTCAAGCGACACCTCGCAATTAGCCCCTATTTTAAGCGCATAGGCAGCCACAGCCTTCATCATAGGTGTAGGTCCACAAGTATAAATATAATTGAAATTAGAGTTGTTTAAAGCGGAGTGCTGGGTCACAAAACCTCGTTCTCCATGAGTTCCATCTTCTGTAGTGGTATACACATTTCCGAATCGCTCATATTCACAAAGCTGTAATAAATCAGCCTTAGAACGGGCACCTAGTAGAAAATTAACTTCAAAGCCTGCATTTTTCAAGTGAGCACCCAGATATAATAAAGGAGCCACGCCGCAGCCTCCACCAACTAACAGCACTTTAGTATCTTTTCTTTCTGGAAAGTTGAAACTATTTCCCAGTGGTATAAGCATATTTAATGATTCTCCCACATTCATTTCTGCCATTCTTTTCGTCCCATCACCCACAATTTGAATTAATATCCACAACTCATTAAGCTCATAATCAACGTAATGAATAGATATTGGACGACGTAAAAAAGTGGTTTGAGAACCATCAACACGCACTTCTGCAAATTGTCCGGGCAATATTTCTGGTAGTTTATCTGGTGAAGTAAGAATAAGGAGTGAATATTGACTGCTTAATTGCTTGTTTTCCTTTATAATCAAGTCAAGCATGTATTTCTTCATCGTTTGTAATATATTATGTATCAATATAATATAAAAATTGATACAGGTGAGGAAAAACAATTATTTTGTAGCACAAAATTACATAATTTTCCTGACACGGCAGTCAAATATAGCACTTAAAGGTTCAAATGTTTGCAATTATTTCAAATTCACTTTGAGTCAAATTCCTGAAATGTATTATCAGTATAATACACTATAATTTTTTTTACGGACTTGGAGACAGATTCTACAGAGGGATAATTAACAGGAATTGTTGGCTCCTGCGGAATTTCGGACACAGTTTCTGCAACAGGTGAATTTTTTTGCTGGATGAATAAAGATTGTGATGCTTTTTTTTCATCCGTTTTTGAGTCTGAATCACCTGATTTATAGACATTTTCATCAATAGAATCGAATAATGTGGGCGTCTGAGACTGCTTTTCTGAGCGATACATTGATCCTACACCCAAAATAAGCCAATCTGAGCTAAGCGTACGGAAGCGATTCAGAATTTTTTTTAGTACATCTAAACTCGGATTATTTCTTCCATTTAAAATATGGGATAGAGTAGAGCCTTGAATACCTATTTCAGCGGCAAATACAGCAGAGTTCATTTCTTCCTGCTGCATAATCTTTTCAATTCTTTCTTTTTCATCCATAACAATGCAATATATGTGTGAAGTGTACAATTATAATTACTTTACAAAGATATGTGAATTAATTTACATATGCAAATCAATTACAGTTGTAATATATCACTTTTGTAATTACACAAATGTATATACACATATAATATGCTAAACTATGTATTATATATACTTATATTCTTTATTTAAAGTATATATTCATATTATTTTAAGTACACATTTAACTAAATCATAAAATTAGATATACATGCTTATATGTATTGATTATCAGTTAATTGATTACAAATTAATGTCATATACTAGTAAATATAACAACTATATTACTTTAGTGAACATAAGAATGAATAATAAATATAGAAATTAATCATATAATAATGATTATAAGCATATTATATAATTATTATTTATATGTTTATTTGCTTCATGTCTGTACATTCATTTTTGTATACATAATTACATATATGAATTTGTAAGCTTTAGATATGTGATTTTGTGTGTATCCTTTTCTCAATTACTTTTGTGAAATTAGAAATATTTCTGTGAATTCGATTAAATAATACATCTGTGAATCAAATAAATTTTATGAGGATTATTCTATTGAGGAGAAACTAATAATTTTAATCATAAGGTACAGTAAGCATGAAACCTGTAACTCTTGATATGAGAAGTAGAATGAAAAATAGAGAGGAAAAACTAAAAATATGACTCTCAACCCTATTCTATTAAGAAATTTATCGATATTACACAGAATGATCAATCAACAACAATAAAAAAAGCTGATTAAAATATTTTTAATCAGCACTTTACAGCTATAATTAATCAATGAGAATCGAATAATTGAAAACTGATGTAGGTATGGACCGGAAAATTAAACTCTGAGATAAAAAAAAAGAGCCCGAAAATAAATTTTCAGGCTCTCTCTTAAATATGTAAGTTTACGTTTAATCCTCCGAAACAGGAACAACAATACCTGCCAGTTCCTGATCTACCAAAATACGACCGCAATATTCGCAAACAATAATTTTTTTGCGTAGGCGTATGTCTAACTGGCGTTGAGCAGGAATTTTATTAAAACATCCTCCACAAGCGTCACGCTGAACATACACTACGGCTAACCCATTTCTTGCATTTTTACGAATACGTTTAAACGCGGTTAACAGACGTGGCTCAATTAAAAATTCAATTTCTTTAGCATGTTCACGAAGTCTTTCTTCTTCTTGCTTTGTTTCCAATACAATTTCGTTTAGCTCACCTTTCTTTTGTTCCAAGTCGAGTTTACGTTCAGTCAAATGCTCAGCCGTAATTTTTTGTTCGGACGACTTTGTTTCTTGTGCTGCTGTAAATTCACGTATACGCTTCTCACAAAGTTCAATTTCCAACGATTGAAATTCAATTTCTTTGGATAGATTATCGTATTCACGGTTATTTCGTACATTGTCTTGTTGCTCCTTGTATTTAGTAATTTTCATTCGAGATTCTTCAATCTCAATTTTTTTACTGGCAATAGTAGCAACAATTTCAGCTATTTCTGTTTCAAAATTTTCCAAACGGGTATTTAAACCAATAATTTCGTCTTCTAAATCCTGCACCTCCAATGGGAGTTCACCGCGCAAAATTTTAATTTCGTCTATTTGGGAAACCGCTTTTTGAAGCTCAAAAAGTGCTTTAAGCTTTTCTTCAACGGTAATTTCTTTTTCTGTTTTTAATTCTGTAGCCATATTGATTACAAATAATTTATGGGGTTGGTTTTACTGTCTGAAATTTGGACTGCAAATGTAGGCATTTTTTTTGTAATTATCTCAAAAAAAATGTCTTTTGTGAACTGTTCGCTTTCAAAATGTCCGATATCAGCTATCAAAATTTGCTTTTGATAGTCGAAAAATTCATGATATTTAAAATCACCGGAAATGTATACATCTGCTTTGGCTTGAATAGCGTCCGGTAAGAATGAACTTCCGGCACCTCCGCATAAAGCTACTCGCTTAATCATTTTTCCAAAAAGATTGGTGTGGCGAATGACCTGTAAATTGAATGCCTGCTTCAATCGGTTTAAGAAGAAGCTTTCATCCTCAGGGTCTGCCAACTCTCCTACTATCCCTGCTCCTACATTATTCCATGTATTCTGCAAGGCAATAAAATCATACGCAGGCTCTTCATAAGGATGTGCCTTTAATAAACCTTCGAGCACTTTATATCTCTGATATTCAGGCAAAACAACTTCTACACGAATTTCCGGCTCAGTGTGCAATTCATCGATACAGCCTACAAAAGGATTCGCATTTTTATTCGCTCTAAAAGTTCCGCTTCCTTCAACAGTGAAACAACAAGAGTCATAATTACCTATTTCTCCAGCTCCCGCTTGAAATAAAGCTTGTTTCAGCGCATAAGCATGAAGTTTAGGAACGTAAGTGATTAATTTTAGTAATGAGTTTTGTTTCGGCTGCAGAATATGAAGGTTTATAAGCCCCAGTTTTTCAGCCATTTTTCCGCTGACACCTGATAATACATTATCAAGATTGGTATGAGCTGCATATATGCAGATATCATGTTTAATGGCCTTTATTACGCAGCGTTGTACCAGATTTTGACCTGTTATTCTCTTCAAACCTGTAAAAATAAGCGGATGATGAGAGATTATCAGATTGCATTTCTTTTGAATGGCCTCTTCAATTACTTCTTCAGTTATATCAATACAAACCAATACTGATGTAACTTCCATTTGTGAGTCACCAACAAGCAGCCCAGCATTATCATAACTTTCCTGCAATGATAACGGAGCAACCTCTTCAATAAGTTCACAAACAGACTTTACAATCATATAGTTTTGTTTTTCAGTCGATTAATCACGCACAAAAATTATTTCGCCGTAACCTCTTCTTCTTTTTCTTCTGCAACAAATTCTGTAATTTGAGCATTAATAAGAATATTATACCATGATAACAATTTACGAATATCACTTGGATATACACGGTCTCGATCATAGTCAGGAAGGACTTCGAGCATATATTTACGAAGCTTATCGTTATCAGATTTTGGATCTATAGAACAAACCGCACCGTTTTCTTTTGCTTTTAAACTTTCAAGCACCTGTCCTAAGGGAACTTCAGCAGTTTCTGTAAAAATAGCAATATCTCCCAATGATACAACTTTGTCTTTTGAGTAAGCCGGAAAACGTTTACCATCAATCAATGACTCAACAATCAACATGTTTTTACCTTGTGATACAAGTTTGAAAAGTCCGGGCTTGCCGGTTACGGATAAAATTTCTTTCAACATAATTTTTTATAATTCATAATTCACAAAAAAAACAATTCTAAAAATAGAAATCTAAACAAATTTACTTTGAATCAATATTCTGAATGCAAATTTACAAGATTTATTTTTTGAATTGACAAATATACTACTTATTGTCAACTTATCGACTTCAAATTATTGATTTTTAATTAGAAAGCGACTAAGTTCATTTAGTTTAATTCTTCCTTCATAAATAGCTTTGCCAGTTATTACTGCCGGAACTTCAGCTTCCTGGAGTAGTTCGATATCATGCAGCGAACTTACTCCTCCACTGGCAATTAAATACATCTCGGGTTTTTCGGATAGCATCTTTTTGTAAAGATCTATAGCCGATCCTTGAAGCATACCATCTTTACTTATATCTGTACAAATCACCTTATTAACTCCCTTTGACATGTAGTTTGCGACAAAAGGCATCAGATCAATTTCAGTAGTTTCCAACCACCCACCTACAGCAATTTTCTCGTTTTTTACATCTGCTCCCAAAATGATTTTATCACCACCAAATCGGCTAATCCATGAAGTAAAAACTTCCGAGTTTTTAACTGCTATACTTCCACCTGTGATCATACTTGCCCCACACTCAAAAGCAATTCTCAAATCGTCATCCGACTTTAGTCCACCTCCAAAATCTACAATCAAGTCTGTACCTGAAGTAATCTTTTCCAGCACTTTATGATTAACTATATGATGAGCCTTAGCACCATCTAAATCAACCAAATGCAAACGGCGAATACCTGCATCTGCAAACATTTTTGCAACTTCCAACGGGTTTTCGTTGTATACGATTTTTTGTGCATAATCGCCTTGCGAAAGGCGAACACATTTTCCATCAATCAAATCAATGGCAGGAATTATTTCAATCACAGAGTTATAAAGTTACAGATTTGATGTTCAAAGTCAATCAATAGAACGACTTTAAACTGCTATGAAAAGCTTTACAAAAGTACTAAAAAATGAAAGATAAAGCAAACTGAATTATGTACAGAAGATATCAAAAGATGAATTTAGAGAATCTTCATTATATTTCAGTAATAAAACTCAATTTCACAAAATTGTTAACTATTATTGAATATATTTGCAGACAATATAAAACATGATAATTATCAATATGGCATTAGATTTAGCTGATATTTTAAAAATTGCACCTGCAGCAGTCATCGGACTCACAGTACATGAATTCTCTCATGCCTATGCGGCGTATAAGTTGGGCGATAGCACTGCAAAAGCCGAAGGAAGACTTACATTAAATCCCTTGAAACATATCGATTGGCTAGGATTCTTTCTGATTATCATTGCCGGCTTTGGCTGGGCTAAACCGGTTAGCTTTAATCCGAATAATTTGAAAAACAAGCATCGCGATGAAATCATTATATCCGTTGCAGGACCAATATCTAACTTTTTACTGGCCATTTTATTTTTTGTTATTGCTCGGGTTTTATATTCGACGAGCTACTTTCAAACATCGAGTTTAGAAATTATTAACCTGATCATGACCTGGGGAATAATCAACTTTAGTTTATTTGTTTTTAATCTGATTCCAATTCCTCCGTTGGATGGATCTCATATATACCTGACATTTTTAAAAGAGATTAATCCTAAACTCATGACAAATATGTATAAATGGGGAACCTTAGGTTTAATACTTATAATTGTTGCTGAAAATAAACTGGAGATCAATATCTTGCATATTTCTGATATGGTAAGTGGTCTGAGTAAGTTTTTTATAAACCTGATGAGTTTTTGATTCTAAAAACATATTAATCACGAAATTGTTGATAAAATAATAATGATTAAATAGCTTATTTATTATGGAAACAGACAAGATTCAGGCAAAAAACACAGATGAATATATTGCTAACTTTCCAACTGATATCCAGAAAATGCTTAACCTGATAAGACAAACGATCAGAAATAATGCTCCCGAAGCAAGTGAAATTATCAGCTATAGTATGCCAGCATTCAAATTTCACGGCATGTTAGTTTATTTTGCTGCATATAAAAATCATATTGGTTTTTATCCCAGAGCTTCTGGTATAGAAGCCTTTAAAGAAGATATTAAAGGATTTAAAAATGCAAAAGGAACTGTTCAGTTTCCAATAGACAAACCACTCCCATTAGATTTAATTTCCAAGATAGTACAGTTTAGAGTAACCGAAAATACTGAAAAAGCTGTTGCAAAAAAGAAAAAAAGATGACAATACATTCAATTGGGCTTTACCTCTCAAATGCTTCGAATAAAAACCTGATTTTGGAGCAAATAATATCTAACAAGTATCTTAAAGATCATATTAACCTGGAATCGCTAAAAGGCTTATTACATTCCACTCTAACAATTAACCGATTTATTGAAGAAGAAATTCGGCATGATAAGTTTCCGATATATACTTCAGAAAATAAAAGTCTTGGTTCAATGTCAAGCGGCCAACAAAAAAAAGCTTTACTTGATTACCTGATACTGCAAAAACCAGATTATATTATACTTGATGATGTATATAGTAATATCGACAAAGCAACTCAAGAATCTATAACCAACACATTGAGTCAATTATCTGAAACAACTCTACTGATTCAACTTTTTTTCAGAAAAAGAGATATGTTGCCTTGCGTTAGAACCGTTTATACTATAGATGAAAATAATACAATAATAGAAATACAAGATGCTGAAGCATTTATGACTAAGCAAACTGTTTCTTCAACTAATCAACTGATATTAGAGTTCCCACAAGGTTACAACGAGACCCATACTGACATCGACCCTCTGGTTCAGCTTAATTCTGTTTCAGTTGAATACATTGAAAAACCAGTTTTAAACAAGATAAGCTGGACTATTCAAAAAGGAGAATTATGGCAATTAGTAGGGCCAAATGGATCTGGCAAAAGTACATTACTATCAATTATCATCGGTGATAACCCCCGAGGATATGGGCAAGATATGGTTTTATTCGGAAAAAAGAAAGGTTCGGGAGAGTCTATTTGGGATATTAAACGACAAATTGGATATTTTACGCCTGCTATGATTTTGCAGTTTACCAGAGACGATACAGTAGAAAATATGATTATATCCGGACTAATGGATTCTGTAGGATTATATTGTAAACCTACTGATATACAAAAAGATATTGCAAACAGATGGATTTTAATGCTAGGCACTGCATATCGTAACAAATCATTCCAGAGTTTATCAATTGGGCAACAACGCATGGTGATGGTTGCTCGAGCACTGGTAAAACATCCGCCATTACTAATTTTAGATGAACCCACAATTGAACTGGATGATGAAAATAGCCGCTTGTTTATCGATATGATAAATTCAATTGCTAAAGAGAAAAAGATTGCAATCCTTTATGTATCACATCGCGATGAACCCGGATTGAAACCCGACATGATTTATGAATTAATTCCTGGCAAGAATGGATCCACTGGATTAATAAGAAATTGATTCAAAAGAATATACAAACCTCTAATGACTCTGGTTTCCATATCCCCCAAAAAAATTGAGGGTGTATCAATATAGTTGATACACCCTCGCTTATTTATAGATTTGTTATTGCTTATTCGTTTATAGCAAGTAACGTTACTTTTTCATTGTAAACAGATACATTGAGCATAGTTAGATACTTTCTGTATTGCCAATCGGTAAGAATAGCTTTAGCGTTAGCCAAATTAAACATCAATGCTTTTTGAGCAGAGTTTTCATTGTCGGCTTTCAAGGACGAGTTCAACTTGTTTTCAGTAAGTGAAAATACATATTTAAGTTGATCGGCTTGTTCTTTGTCTGCATCCAAATAACGAACTATCGAGCTGAAAGTGCCTACGTTATTAAGTTTGTAGAAAATACTGTAATCACTTGGATTAACTGCTGAGACACTGGCGCCAAATGCTACCAGGATAACTATTAAACTAAGAATCTTTTTCATAACCTTAAAAAATTAAATTATACAATTTAATACCTATAATAAAAATATAATACCTAATAAAAAAACGTCTTTTTGAATGGTTAGTCTGCTTATTTTTGAGCAACTAACACAGATTTATCGTTGTACGAAAATGTATTAAGCATTTTCAAATACCTTTCATATTGATCTTCCGACAAAACACATTTAGCATTGTACAAGTTGTATTTCATTACACTTTCGGCTAATTTATCGTTATTGTTTTTTGTTGCGTTGTCCAATTCACTAGCAGTTTTATTAAAAACTTGTTGGAGAAAATCGGCCTGTTCTTTATCTGCTTCTAAATAGTTTACTATACTATTGAAAGTTGATTTATTGTTTAGTGAATAAAATACTGAGTAATCCTTAGGATTGAGAGCGAACGTACTAGCTGAAGTTGCAACTAATACCAAAACTAACATTAAAATCTTTTTCATAACTTGGAAATTTAAATAAACAATCTTTTTTTATACCTATACCTATTAAACGAAAAAACAAAGAATTCCCCTGTGATTTTTCGCGGGTATTCTTTGTATTAGATTTGTCATATCAAATCTTCTCTGATTGACGATGCAAAATTATATGTTTTACAACATAAAAATGGCATGTTTTGTGTTAAATCTTCAATTGTGCATAATGATTTAACTGTTGTATAACATATTTTTATTGATCACATCTGATTATCAGCCATATGTATATATTAAAATATAACAACCTTTAATTGCTAAATAGTCGGGAATTTGAGAAAAATACTCATATTGTGCTGTTTTGGTGTTAACCTTACAGCAAAAGTGCTCAATTCCGTTGCTGACAATAAACAAATCTACGTTTAATTTGCTGTTGTACACTGCCACCTGATCAAAGGTGGATTGGGAAATGGGCACGCTTACAATGGAACTCTGGCTATACGGAGTAATAATTTAACCCGTAGTGCATTTAGACTACATAATTTATATTTTTTGATCCATAAATACAGTAGAACGTTAGGTTAACGATAAAATAATTTTTATCTTTGACGTTGAAATAAACAGGAAGTTATAGAAAACACATACTTGATAGAATACTGAATTATAAGCATTAATCAAAATTTATATTTCTCAATAAATATAGCATCTGCAAAATAAAAGCTACAATTTAATAAACATAATCTTAAATACTCAATTTTCAACATGAAAAACAAACTACTAACAATCTCAGCAGCATTATTAATATGCAGCGCTAGCTTCGGTCAGCAACTAAAAGTCAATAAAGAAGTACTGGGTAACTACAAAGACAAAGAAGTAATTCTTTATACGCTTACAAACAAAGCCGGTAACGTATTAAAAGTGACAAATTATGGAGCCAAGATTGTACAAATCAATGTCCCGGACAAAAATGGGAATATTGACAATGTAACCATTGGTTCAGATAAATTTGACGGAATTGTAAAAGGAGATCCGTTTGGAGGAGCTACTATTGGACGTTTTGCCAACAGAATAGCTAACGGAAAGTTTACTCTCGACGGAGTGGAATATAATCTACCTATAAATAACAGACCCAACACTCTACATGGAGGTCCTAACGGTTGGTACACAAAAGTTTGGAATGCTGAAACAGTAAAAAGCAAATCACCTGCAGTTAAATTTTCATACATTAGCCCTGATATGGAAGAAGGATTTCCGGGAACTGTTCAAGTGTCGGTTACCTATACATGGACAGACAAAAATGAAATTATCATTGACTATACTGCAACGACTGACAAGAAAACAGTTATAAACTTGACTAATCACGCCTATTTTAATTTGCATGGAGCAGGCAAAGGCTATATTTTTGATCACATACTCACTCTAAAATCTTCTGCCTATACTCCTCTAAATTCCACCAAAATACCAACAGGTGAAATCAAACAGGTAAAAGGAACACCCTACGACTTCACAACTCCTCATACAATTGGTTATAAAATAGGAGAATCATACGAGAATTCTGCATTTCAGGGATATGACGATAATTATGTGCTCGACAATAAAGAGAAAGTAGATGCTACCGTTTATGACCCCGAAAGTGGACGAGTAATGGAAGTTATTACAGATGAACCCGGATTACAATTCTATTCTGGCAATAGTATGCAATGGAAAAGAGCTATAGAGAGTGGAACAAAAGGCGTGAACACCCGATCAGGATTTGCACTTGAAACACAGCATTTTCCAGATAGCCCCAATCAATCATCCTTTCCTACTACAGTTCTAAACCCTGGAGTAAAAATGAAATCAAGAACAATTTATAAATTTTCAATACGTAAAGAATAGAACATTATCATTTAATAAATTTCATTAGTGGTTCAGTTTAGTTTAATCGAACAATCAGAAAAACAAATCACAAGAATGAAATCAGGGTTAATCAGACTTACACTTTTTCTGTTTATTATTTCACTTACAAACAGTCACTTACAAGCAACAAAAAGGATTAAAATATGGTGGTTGGTCGTTGGCGTGGAAGGTAAACCTGTGGGCACGCCTGAAAGATGGCAATCGTGCTTATCAGTTATTGAAAAACCTGCTAAAATCTACCGACAATGCCGATCTAAACATGTCCAACGGAGGCGGCACTTATCCTAATCTGTTTTGCGCTCACCCACCATTTC
>Ga0302285_10001129_pt1 | contig 14701 bp, 11 predicted proteins | sample III_Fen_E2_2_FD_200455 | JGI IMG/M metagenome (GOLD analysis project Ga0302285, IMG submission 200455) | Peat permafrost microbial communities from Stordalen Mire near Abisko, Sweden - III_Fen_E2_2 | ecosystem: Environmental > Terrestrial > Soil > Wetlands > Permafrost | place: Sweden: Abisko... | reverse complement strand
AAACTATTTTTCCAAGAAATTGGCTAATTAGTTAATAATTTGGGTCCATAGCATTACCCAATATATAAATGATTTAAGGGAAGATTTGTTTTTAATTTTTGTTTTTAGTTAATGGAACATGAATACTTTAAAACTAAAGAAGGAAATGGATTGTAAAGAGAAATTGAAGACATACCAAAGAGTTACATTTATTTTCTAAAATATTATATCAAAATATTGAGCATATCGAGTAAGAAGCTTCAGTAAGTTTCTCAATCTGCTTCTCAGAATCAGCAGGTTCTTCATCATTATCTAACTCAATGATGTCACAAACAGGAGGAGGTGATTCTTTTTTTAACTGTCTTCCAAAATCTTATTATGTTGCTAAGTAGTTCTATTATGGAGGCTTTGATTTCAAAGGGAATGGTACCTGCTCTCTATTTTTAATCCACAAAGCAACATATTTTATAAAAGTTGGAATCAATTTATCAATATTTTTGTTATTTTCTTCTTGAGCTGATTTCTCAATTGCAGATTTAAACCATGTGTCCTTCATGAAGCGGATGTAAAATCCACTGTGGATGTTTGTGCTGTTTGAATCAGATGATTCTAGGATATGATAGATAGCCCTTGGTTGGAAAGAATCAGACAAAGGAAACCCTTAGAAACTGATATCTCTTTCAACCAAAAATTCTTTTGGGGAAATCCAGTAGATTTTTTCCTTAAGTACACATTTGCAAGTTGATGGAATGAGAGATTCCTTGCTGATGTGGGTGAATGAGGAAGTTCGTTGAGAGAATTCGTTGCTGAGGATTCCTTGAGAGTCGTTGCAGTAAAGGTCTGAAAAATATTACGGAGGCTCTGGATGTATTTCTCCACAGACTACGTCTCTTTCTTTGAGTATTTCTCGCGCATAGAAAATCGAAAAATTATCGTGTGTTACGTTCATATCATCTTCAAAGCAATTATTCCCAAAAAAGAGAATAAACACCTCTTTGGCTGTTATTTTCTAGAGCTTCAGAGTTGTCCACTTCGCTTTGAGTTAAACCTCTGCATTTTCTAATACTTGTTTGGAAATCTTGGTGGATCTTGCCTAGAATTAATCAATAGGAATTTCATTCTTGGGAGGAATTTCTTAAATGTCTAGCTTATTTGTAGCCTCATTAGAATCAACTATTTCTTCCCATTCTTGTTCAATTTCATTATCTAGTTCTATGATTGTACTCTCCGGTGCTCTGATTTAGCTCAACTATGCACGAATGTATTCCACTGAAATGTCTTCTAAGTTTGGTGCTAATTTCTCTTGCCATGAGTTAAGCTAAGTGATGTGGCTATGTGCTTAATCAAATTCTTTCTGCGATTTAAATCCTATGAATCTAATTGTAGATGTATCTTTGAGTGTCAACAGTATCGAAAAATCTGTCACAGGTAACGATATCGTCTTTGCTCTGCTGATATTTTTGATTAGTGTGAAAGGAATTGAAATTATTGTTGGCTTGGTAAACTCAGCAGATATTAGACCAGTTCGCGAAAAGAAGCAGATCCGTGAGTTATATAAAAACAAATTTCCTGTGAGTTTTTATGCCCCTGCACAGCTGCATTCGTATTTCGAAAGACATTCATCGAATTCAGGACTTCGAAAGGCAAAAAATAATGGTTTAGAAAGAAGCGCCAAAATCATCTAAGTTTTTACATGTTAAATATTGTTTGGAGAGGTTAAAGAGGGAGACCAGATTAATCGAACAAATTCGCTGTAGACATCGATTTATCAGTCAATTCATAGCAATACAAAGGGTTGCTTATCACAGAAGGTCCCATGACCACCTCCTTGTTTGTTGTCTTGCAATCACCAGGGACTTCTTAAAAAATGACGTCTTTTGTTAGCCTCTTCGGCTTGACTTATTTGATTATCATAAAAGTGAGGAAAAGCAAATAGTGATTTGATTGTGTTAGATAAGAAAAGTCTCGATTTAAATAATCTTTTTTGGAGTAGAAAAAGCTGTTTTACGTGCGGGAAAAGAAACAACAAACATTAATTCACAAAAGAAGAATAGATTTCATCGCAAATTAAGCAAAAAAGCAAAGGATCACAAACAAATATGACATTGTAAATTAATACAGACGCGAATTATTTAAGGATCACATGGGGGAGGAGGGGGGATGCAAAATAAGAAATTAGTTTGATTTGTTGATCAGCAAACTACAGAAGCAAGTGGAAGATCGTAAAGTGCGGAATGATCATTGTCGATGACTTGCCAAGCAACGGGGTAAGTAAGTCCTCCTGCATTTTTAACGATTTCACTGGAAACACCATTAATGCACCAAGCTAAATTAGCAAATCTGTAATTGTTTTCGAAATCAGGGAAGGTGCCTTTTTGCAAGGAAGAATCGAACACAGATGCTTGAGTTGGTTTGTTCTAGCCTTGAGTGTAGACCTTAAGAATAGGTTTTAGCTGAGAGATAATGGAATTATCAACTGCACTGTTTGCGGCTGATACAACGGGCATCTTAAAGAAAACAAGATATTTAGTTTATCCAAGGTTTTGAAGAGTAATTGCCTCTGAGGAAATTTTATCTCCTAGAGAATCTCCGTGATAGACTGAACCAGCGCATTGAGTACTGAAATAAGAGGAGTAACACAGCCAATTTTCTTCAATGGAGTTCGTTGAAAGGTAGATATCAAGATCAGAAGTGCTGTCGTTAGAAGATTCTGCTCCCCATTCGAGAATGAATCTAATTTAGTGTTCGCTGAGCTAAGGTGAAAGTCCAACATCAAGGAACTTTCTTTTCTCGTTAATCGAGAAGGTTCTGCAGTTAATCGCATATGAGCTGCTAGCTTTGACGTGGACTGTATAGCGAGTAGCTGGGAGTTACTTGTAGATGAAATCTAAATCGATGAGGCCAGATTGATTTGAGGTGCCTTAGAAGATTATTTTGGCATCTATACCTGGCTCACAGGTATTTTCACCTTCGTAGTTCTCGTAAAGGAACACATCAGCGTTAGCAATCGGAGTGTTGCTAGTAATGTCTCTGACATTTAGTTAGACAGTGTGCTTGTTTAAGCTGGCTAGAAGTCTAGGAGAATCTTCAGGTTAACTTCTGGATGCTACAGTAGAAACAATTTAATTTTTGGATTAGCTGCCAGATTGAGATGGATTCTTAGACTTATGACTAATAGATTTCTTAGGACTAGCTGACTTCAGATAAACTGAGGATGTCTCTCCTTGAGCTGAAGAAGCAAACAACTTTTGATCAACTTAGTATGCTTATACAACAAATTTCATTGTAGAACGATTGCAAGCTTCTACGTTTTATCTCAAATAATTAACGACCGCAGTTGGATCTCCTACGATTCCAATGTAGTTTTAGCAAGGCACGCATCGGTTGTGCTTGGTTACAGCATCAAAGCAAATTGATTCTAAAGCAAGTGGCTAAGCTAGCGACGAAGGAATAACATGGACTCGCTTGGTTTTATCATCATCTTACGCAGCTGGGTACTTGAATTTGAAATCAGATTGACAGCTATCTGAAACACCTCGGATTGTCTAGATTACTATGAGTAAATCTGGCGATGTGCACTATTCACAATAAGAAGTACTAGCTGATGCAATATTGATCTCACTCAGCATCATACTCTTGAAATCAATATTAACTAGTGCCTCATCTTCGAAGTATTAAAACGCCATACATTTGTTGATCTCATGGTATGTGCTGGAAGGAGAAGACTTGTGAATTGTTATCACTTTGTTGATAACAACGGTGTCTCTACGAACCAAATCAGTTTAGTGAGAACTGCTTATCGTGTATAAACCACCAACAATGAAGACCAAAGCAAACACAAGGAGAAGTAAATTTCTTGAAGCAGAGGATAGGACTAGCTCTTAAGGTTGACTAGGATGAGCACTGTTCTTGTAGAGGAAGCACACTAAGAAGAAAGCTAAAATGATATATGCAAGGGACAATCCTGCGATTTTAAGAAGAGGTCGAGCGTAAATATTCACAACAGTTCCACAGCATTGTTAGGAAAGTCCAGCTAAGCGAGGTTCAGTGTTTGCTTTTGGGTAGAGTGCTTCTTCCCAAGCAGTTACTAAAAAGCTCTTTTTTTCTTTATTTAGCTTTCTCATGTCATCGATGGACTCAAAACAGTCATTGAATCTGTTTCCGCAATCTTTTGGGGATCCCTCACGATAGAGGTATTTATTCTTGCAACCCTCTTGTGCGAGATATGCTTGATCGATATGGCCAAGTTCTTCGGAGCAGTGATCAGAATAGTACTTTGTGGCGATGTTGTACTGTCTGAAAATAGCACCAGTTGGAGGCACAATGAGAGCTATTATCAGCACAAAAAGTGTGCCTGCAAGGAGGAACGAAACTTCTTTTCTTCGGAAATTCACTATCATTGTGATTATCAGGATAAAAAGTGTCAAGACAGCGATGACTTTGAGAGATGTAAGAGGCCATTATTCCAAAGCAAGAGAAGGATAATTGTAGACGGAGTTCAGTACACCGATTGCATGGATCATGTAGAAGGAGACGAACAAAAGAACTGTTCCAATAAGGAAGATCATAAGATTTGTGCAAGCTCTGGAGTCTGTCATGACTTCTTAAGTGAATGCTGTGATAATGAGCAGGACAATAGAAATGTATCCTAAATTGCTAACCCACTGCTGATGTTCGTTGTATGAATTTTCATAAGCAGTATTGTACTCAACTTGTGCAGCCTAACAAAAAAGTTAATAAACATTCAAATTTTGAGTTTTTACAAGAATAATTGATTAGTTGATATTGCTTAAAAACATCAAGAGGGGAGTAATAACTTTTGTTTCTTGGTTTTCAAATCAATTAAAGCATATTAAGGGGGAGAGGGGGATACCTTCAACGATAAATCAAATTTTTTTGAGTTATTCCAAATTAATTTAACGATCTTTTTTTCGTTTTATTTCTCTCCATAATTCGTTAGGTTTCAAAAACTCACAAATCAATTAAATTTAAAATGCCATCCAATTCTTACCTAAGCAGTGTTGAAGAGATCGGTCTTCGAGAACTTGAAGAGAGTGAAGAACACCACATATAGAGTGAAGAGAACCAGAGTAAGAAACAAAAGAATCTATGAAAACTTTGTGTTTGTTGATGTGAATAAATCTTCGCTCATGGCTAATCTTTTCGAAGTGAGAATTGCCCAGATGATTGTAACTCCACTGAGTACTACCACTAGCACAATAATTACGAATATCCCTAAGCTTATGGGATTATCTTGTGCCTTATTGAGTAAAAAGACGTTAGTTGCTTAGACGATGCCTATGAATATAGACAACGCTGAAATTGCCATTTGAATCCTAAGAAGCAAACTTTTGTCGCCGCGTCCCCAGGTGTAGCGGGTATTTACTGGCTTATTTGAATCGTATTCCATTTTATGAGAGGCACTACTTATAACCTTCGATCTACTGCCTTTGCTATATTTTTTCTTCAACCAAAAGCAAAATTATGTTTTTTTTTTGTTTTAATTTTTTCAGTCTTTTTTGAATCTTAGTCTCTCTCTTCCCAACTTTAAATAAATAAACTCGCTTTTTGGCTAGCTGAAGAAGTACTTCTAACCTTTTTCTCTTCATATACTATTCCATTAATTGCTTTTCGGCATAATTTTCGTACTTAAACATCTAGTTTTCTTCACAAGTAGTCATATTTTATGATTTACAAAATAAATATAAATAAAAAAAAAACAACTGCCTTTGTCTTTAGTTGAGCTAGTGTAAACTATACGATCAAAGAAATTCTACACTTTTAATAAGCGTTTTTAGCTTAAATCTATGAGTTTATTTTACTTTCTTCAGGATAGTTTTAATTTCATTCTTTTTAAGAATATTTCAAATTGTAAAGATTTTCAAATTTTATGTCATATTATCGATGGTAAGATATGCCTAATAAAGAACTCCCCCACCTTATTATCTCTTCTATGCCTTTGATCAATCAAGCAGCCAATAAAAGAAACAATTATTTCTTAAAAGATTTGGAACATTTATCCGGACATCCTGTTTTTAAGAACATAATACATAAAGAGAATATTTATTCTAAGAATGTAGCTGCTCGTTGCTTTCTTTTCCATTCAAAAAAAAGGGGGAAAAGATCTTCATAAGATAATAACTTTATTTTTAGACAGCTGATTCAAGTTCCTTGCTAAAAACTATGAGAAGTTGAGTTTAGATTAAATGGGAACTTAAGCAAATATTAAAATGCGGGGAGGTGAAATTCCTTGAAAAGAGCTTTCCTCTTATTATTCATTAAACTGAATATATCGAATATACTCAAAAGAAAGTGTTGACGTGACCACTCCTTCGGCAGGGATGAGCATCACAAGTAAGATCAAGAGCACCGATATCTAAGAGGCCCTCGACAAGAGATTCTGCGATCTCGCGTTCTCTCTTCTGGTAAGAAATCTCTTCATGTTTTATCCTTTCAATTAGGAACTTTGCTTTCTGATGAATTAGGGCAAGAAGGTGAAAATAAGTCTTGATGGATAAACAAAGGGAGAAGGATTGCTTTATACCATTAATCCTACGAATGGAGGCATCGTTTTGAGAGACTATTCGGAGAAGGAAAGCAATGGGGAAGAGACTAATTGTGCTCAAATGAAGCGCATCGAAAAGAAGGATTTTGTGTTTCTATTTGCAGAAAACGTTGAAGATCCTCCCTTCGTACAAGATTGGAAAAATTTTAAAAGTAAAACCAAAAAGGAAAACTTTTGTAAGTATTTCTCAAATTGATTTGCAACCATTAGACAAATAGAACCTTCGTACTGATGGAGAGATTTCGAAAACAGCGAAAGACACAACTAGAAAGCTTTAAGCAGTCGATTTTGCCTTTGATACTAAAGAAGGTTTGGAAGATTTGGAAGGACTAAGTTCTTAGAAAGATAAGAAAAAATTCAATCAATTCGAAGTGAATTAGCAGAAATTTGGAGTTGGAACTGACTATAAAGATGAATTCTACACTACCAAGCTCGATTATTCTAAACTTGATTAGGGACAAATTGAATAAGCAGAACGTCTAGAAAAAGAAATCAAAACTGAATAGTCTACTAATCAACATATCCTCATTGACCGTGGTCACGATTACCTAATGCGTGATGCTGACTCTGATGAAGAAAAACATTTCTCTGCTGTGCATGGTAACAATCACTTTTTCTCCTAAAATTATCCCTCACAATCATTATTATTTTTAAGGATCTGGCATGTATAATAACGATGGCAAGGTGATTTCAAGAGCATCGAAAAAAGAAGAGGCTGATTCGAAATAAGCGATAACATTCGGTTAAGGCAGACCTACATTTTCCAATGATAAAAAAGAGCTTAGCGCAACCAAAAAGTCCGATAATCTTGTCTAATAAATAGAGAAGACAGATTCGAGCGACCAGACAAAGTTAAAAGAAAATAAAGAAGAACAACCTAAATAAGCAGAACAACTCAAAGAAACTGAAAAGAAAGAAAAAGAGAAAAAACCAGTTCAAATATTTGTGGAGAAAAAACAAGAGGTTGCAGTAGTCACACCAGTTGAAGAAAAAGCGAAAATTGATCAAATCCCACAAGCAATTAAGGTTAGCTAATATTATTGTATTGGTAACAGCTTTAACCTAATATTTATTAAAGGTACCAGAAACGAATTCTCAAGCTGAAAGCAAATCAGCAGATTCTGGATAAACTCCTGCTAAGATTACAGAAATTTCTCCTATTGCTGCTCCTCCAAATTTGTCTGCACCTGCAACAACAGAGAGTCTTCCTGCTGCGCAAGGACAACCAAAGAAGAAACTCTAACTCAAGAAGAAAACAGAATCTACTACGTAAAAAGAAATAAATCAAGATAATTGGATTTAAGTGCAATTTTACAACAATTATTTTTATTAACTTTTTCTATTTTTTATTTAGTGAAACCACCTAAAATAATGAACCAAAGCTTCCAACCTAAGCACCAGTAGTCGACAGCTCTTAGTAGGCTAGAAAGCAATACAACTAATATCCAAATTAAAACTAAGAAATCTAGTTTATGCAGCAGCCACAATTTCAACAATTCCCTTAGTATTTCCCTGCTGAAGGGTATGGAGCTCCACTTTTATTCCCAAATCAACTAGGCATTCCTTAGGGAATGATGGCACCTGGATTTGCACCATAACCATTATACATTGTTTAACCTTAATAGAATCAACCAATGTTCATACCTTTCTAATAACAGCAACTACCTTAGCAACAGCAGTAGCAGTAGCATTAGCCACAAGAGCAGGCTGGTCATAAGAAAAATCTAAAATATGAAAAGGTAAAAATAATTATTATTTTAAGCTTCTTGATTAAGATAATGAGCTAAATTCTAATTTTTTTGATGTTTAATAGAATATGAATTTCAATGCTTAGTGAGAAAAGGAGGAAGAAATCAATTTGTCTTTTTAGAAAGATATTTCTATCAGAAATAGGAGGAGATCAACAAAGGCGATGATGATATTTTTTCAAATATCGAATCATTAAGACTATGTTTATCTGTCTTTTTGAGGCATGTTTGTAATAGATATTGTACTCTATTCGTATAGGAAAGATTAAAAGTAGGATTTAAAATGAATTCTTTTCTTTTGAGCAATTATTGTTTTGATTCATTTTTGCGAAAAATATGTTATTTTGCAATAATTAAGTAAAAAATTCAGGGTAATTATGCAAACAACAGATTAACAAAAGGAATATAAAACTAGTAATGGCTAATAGGATAATTCTTTAATCAGAATGAGAAGACATGACATTTTAAGAAGCCCTATTTGAATCGAAAAAGATAGGAATTTTCCAAGCTGGAATTTTATTTATTCAACAAAAAATAGCAGTAAAATCTGCATCTTTTTCTTTGTATTTTTTGTGAATCTATTTTTAGGTTTTTGGAGTGTCTAAAGTAGGCTGATATCTAGAAGTGAGGTTGTTGAGAAAATAAGAAAATAGAGTAAAAAATAATAAAGAAAATTATCAGTTTTAATTTAAAAAATTTCAAAGAAAAAAGAAGAAAATAACAATTGAAACAGCGTGGGGAGAGCAAAACGAAAGAATAAAAGTGAACGTAAAAGTGAGATGTATGGGAGATTAGTGTGGGTTTCGAAGAAAAGAATCGATGATTAGAATCGATCCCTTTGGAAAAATATTAGAATGCTGTGAAATGAATTCAAGCACCTAATCAGAGTAATATTCAAAATATGATGATCATACAAGCTAAACACCACGGCTATTAACGTAGCTGAGCTAGCTCAACCAGCTTCATTTTTCTCACTTCGCCCTTGATTGCATTGTAAGATTGTTGTCGTGCACTCAGCTGTTTTAGAATTTATACATTTAATTTTGTTATGAATTTTTAAGCAATTTCTATTTGTTGGATCAGTTCCTTTTTGCATGCCCATACTTATTTAGCCTTCCCATAAAGCTAGATTGAAGTGATTAAATCTATCTAGCAGATAAAGGCAATAGAAAATGTTATGACAAAAAGATAAAATCACAAAGATAGGAGGACAAAGTTGAAAGTTGCAAAATAGAAAATAATTACTTTTTTTGTTGATTTTAGGGAAAGTTAATGACGATTTGGACAATCCGAAATGAGAAAATCGAAGGATATTTTTATACAATCGATCAGACTTCAGGAAATTGCATATTTTAGTGTACAAAGCAGACTGAGAATGGGAGCAAAATGATAAAACGACGTTTCAAATTCTCTGATATCATCTTTATGTCCCAGTAGAGTGAAGAGAGCCAAGTAGCGACATTCATAGAGAAAAAACAACATAAATATCAGTATTTCTGTCGCAATCGTAGATTTCATTAAAATTTAGCTGTTTTTTGTCTCTGATATCATTCGGTTTATTGTTTTTGTGGGTAGGAGCCGTTACATAGGATATTATGATAGATTCGGAAGTTTGTTTATCTAGAAATTCATCCAAAATCGACTCGTCTTAGTAGCCAGCTTCCAAGAAAACTGAAATAGTTCGTTAAGAACTACAAAAATATGAGTTCTTGCCTATTTCTTCCTAGCTGGAGGAGGGTAATTCTACTAATCTCCAAGGAATTGAAGATCTTTTGTAAGAAGAGCAGGATGAAGATGAACCGGAAACAGATATATTACTCCATCAGGCATTCAACCATTCTGAGATTTGCCACAGCATTACGGATTTTGATTGGAAACATTACACATCTGTAGTTGTTGACCTATCTAAGACGAGTGAAGAATCCATAAAACAAGCGGAATAACTTGAAAGAGAAATAATGAATTCTCGAAGTGAGAACATTCATGTTCTGGATGAACGTAACGATCCATCTGTGCATATTATTGCTGATGACAACGCCCTTTACACTTCCATCTAACGTAATGATTCTTTTTATGAGCTCGTCAAAAGAATTTGAAAACCAATCTTATAATTGGTTTGACTAGGAAAAGATAGAATTGTCGAGAAGACTGAAATGCTCAAAGAATTATTAGACGATTATAGCACGAAAGCTGACACAACTCAAGATTCCATGCGTCCTGACTCAGCCAAGAGCGAGCAGAGTGTTCAAATGGTGAAGAATTTTTTATTTGAAGATCTGAAAAAATTAATTTTCTAAAAATTTGCAGGGAGGTAACAATCTGAAGAGCAAAGGGAAGAAATTAAGGCTCACAAACAATACTTTTGAGCCGCAATTCAGCCACTTTATTTGGAACGAAAGGTAGGAAAAACGATTTATTAATTTAGCCAATAGAAAACAAATGTTCTTCTTTGTGTAATACATATTAACTTTTATTGCTGAAAACTCTTTGCAGATTCTAGATTAACAAGTTGGCTAACAAGAAAGCTGGATTCAACTTAGAAGAGCGGTTCTTAGAGAAACTCAAAGCGAAGAAAGACATTTCTTCCTTGGAATATGCTGAAGAGAAGCTTATAAATCAAGACTGCTCTTGGCGTTCTTTTCTTTGTGTAAGCCAAATATTTTACAACTTCAAAACCCAAAAAATGTGTAATTTTTCTGTATGGACCATTCCTAGGATCAAAAGAAAGATCACATTCTGCTATTTAACAATCTTATGGTGAAGAGTGGTCACACAAGCAGTGGAAGTAGCATAGGCAGTCATCTCAGTAATAGTTTTCATTAAGGCCATAAGATAAACCCAAATAAACTCAACTCTTATTTCAATCAAGCAGCCATCGCTATGAGTCTCAACATCTAGTAAAGTCTAAATGGCAGCTTCACACTAGGTCCACAGTCTTCAAATCTTAATTTATCGTAGAATAACCTCAATAATAGCTCTTCGAACTTGCCTTCTAGCAGCAATAATAACAATAATGGAAATAACATAAATTAAGTGTTACCTTCTTCTGGTAATTTTTCAAGCATTCTCACAGGTTCAACAGCTAGTACATCTACATAATAAGTAGGTCCTTAGCTCTTCCACTTCGACTAGTTTTAGAATCCTGGAAATAAGCCTAAAAACTCATAATAACCAATACTCAATGCTAGTACAAGTTATTAGAAGAAGAAAGGCAAATTTTGAAAATCTAATCTATGAGTAAAAAAGATTCTGAATGCAAGACTCGCAAAAAAAATGCGAAATGGAGAAAACAAAAAATAACTAATTTTCTATTTAAATCGGACTTTCATTTCACATTTCTTACTGTTTCAATATTTTAAATATGGGCTGATGATTAATCGCTTTGCTTTGTTACCCATTAATTGTACCTTAATATATTGCATTTTAAACATGAAAATCCTGCGATTTTGTTGAAAGTGGCTTTTTCTTTAAAAAACTAATTATATCAAAACCTCTTTTTGTTGTTGAAAAAGTCATATGGTTATTTGATTACCTTGTATTTTTTGGGGTTTTAGTAGACCAATTAAGACTTTTACACTGATTGATGTTTCACAATAATTTACTGCTGTTTACTGTTATATATATATATTAATTTCAACTTAACACGCAGAGAGACAGAGAGAGAGAAACAATTATTTTGCAAAAAGTATCATATCAACAGAGGAGATAACCACAATGAATTCAAACATTGATGTGCAAATATTACTATTTCTAAAATATTTCTGCACATTTCTGCTTCTGTTATGATTAATGGTGTGTTTTTCTGTCTTGTAAACAGGAGATAAAGAGACTGCTAAACCTCGATAAGCAAGACAAAGAATCAGATGAATTGATGAAACTTGACTAATTACTTGCTGATAATGCTTTCCTAAATTAGCTGAAATAAGAAGACCCTGCAGAATTCAGGAAAATATTGTACAATGCATCATTTGAGTAGTTTGCTCCAAAGCAAATCATTCAAGCACTTGGTAAATACTTCACAGAGATTTCTATTATTGTTGGCTTTCATCATAACCTAATGGTAGAATGTGTTTGAATGATTTCTAGGAACATATGCAAAGAATTTCTATGTGATTTTGGATGGTCAAGTCGATGTGTTAATCAGGTCAAAGAAAGAAAAAGAAGATAATTTATACGGTGCAAGATAGTTAAAAAAGGGTGATTGCTTCAACGATTTGGCGATGCTAACAGATTAAAAGAGTCCATTGCAATACTAAGGATGTGATGTATCTGAGAATGTGAGTGTCCTTGTTGTGAGCAAGAAAGATTTCAACTCATTCTCGCCGCTGCTGAGTGTCTGGCTTGACATGCATGTTAGCTATCTGAAGAATCTGCCTGTTTTCTGGAATCAAACTGAAAAATAAATTTAAATGATTCATTTACTCATCATCAAAGAGAAAGTCTAAGAAGGAAGACCTGTGTTCTTGGAGGGAGATAAATCAAGTCTTGTGTATATCGTCAGATCAGGAGAGTTCGCGGTAGAGAAAAAAATATAACTTTAAGCAGTTTCATAAAAATATACATTTTAGACATTTTTGGATTATTTTTGTTTTGTTTTTTCCCAGGTTTACAAGTATTTTTAAGACTTGCAACTCCGAAAGCTAACTGATGTCGCTAACAATAAATCCAGTTGCGAGAATAACGTGAGTGCGAAGTGCTTTAGATTGCAAGAATTCGATGCAAATAAGAACATCAAGGTAAACCTTTTTTTGCTTTTTCTTCTTTTTCTTTGAGATTCTCATTGGGAATTCAACTAAAAAAGGCAAGAATACTAAAATCTAATGAAATGTGTGGGGAGGAAGACATCATTGCTAAGAGAAATCGGTCTTTTAGTTTAGTCTGTGAGAGTCCAGAAGCTGAAGTGTTTGTGCTGACTCAACCTGTATTTAAGATCCTTATGATGGGCGAAGAAAGCACACGCAATTACATCCTTTCTAGGCTCAAAGTGAAAGACTCTGAGCTAACAAAAATCCTAAATAAGCAAGCATGTTAGGTTTCTAGTGCGAGGATACATATTCTTGGGAAAGATCAAATGAAGATAGCAATAACACCTGATTTTGTTAAATCACGATCGTTTTAAAATAAAACCCAGATGATATTTGGAAATAGCAACAGCAAAGGCAATTCAATGAATGGGCTATCCTTGAGTTAAACTGGAAAACTTATCCTGAATGAGAGCATCAATAATAGTGGGCTTGATTCTACAAACAACAAATTCAGCTTACCACTCATAGGAAAAAAGGGATATTTCACTCCTGATTATCAATCTGCTTCTGCGAATAATCATCATTTTTCAACCAAAAGACTTTAGTAATCCAGATATTAGCCTCAACCTGCTGTTGGAGTGAAGAACCTTTTCTTTAATGAACCTGCAAGTTTCAAGAAAAATATTTCCAGTCATTAATCTTCAGCTTAGAATTACGATGAACTACGCCTGATGAATGGACCTGCAAGTTTAAATTACAACAACTCATTAGATTAAACGAAAACTATTGGGCTGTCATAAAGTGTTTTTGAACCAAATTACCAAGATGATAAAAGTAAAACCACACCAAAGAATAATACTAATACCATTGCTAGTATTGGGAATTAGGAAATATAAATAACTTCAACATCCGATGTAGAGCCTGGTAATGCTGCAGCGTTATCGTAGAGAAATTCACAGATCATAGCTGGTTAGAATACTTCGAAAAGAGATTCTAAATTTTTTGATAATTTTACAAGAAATTCTGTTCTGTATTATTAGAAATATCAAATAAATAAAGAGAAAAGAGCTATTTTTGGTGTCGGCAAAGCGAAGATAGATTAAAACGATGAAGCACTTGATAATAAAGGCAAATAATTATCTGATTAGATCTAGTAATATATTTCGAGATATGAACACCCGTAGAGTAGTCTTATGAGATTTTCTAGCAATTCTCCTATTTCTGCGGAAGCTGCGTAGGAGGCTTCAATAATTGTTCCCTAAAAGGCTAAGATCATTTACAGAAAGCCTTTTAGTGATGTGTATTATGCTGAACTAGAGAAGAAAGAAGAACAGGAGAGATAACTCAGAGAAAATCCTCCTCCGATAAATCAATCTAGAAATTTTAAGATAAATTTTTATCAATCGAAACAATGAAAATGGAGTTTAAAAGGAAGAGGACTATTGCATGAGTTAATTAACAAAAGTTAATGACGAGCTATCAATACACTTTTCTTTTAGTTTACTGCAAAATGTCTATTTGCTTGTTGAAGATTTAAAAAGATACTTTTTATGTTTGTCAGCTTGAGTGCGTTGCCCTTCTTTTCTTCATTATGTCACATGTGTGGGGAAGATTACGGATAATTTTAGTTTTTAGAAGAATCTTGAACTCCTTGTAGGTGCAAC
>Ga0302285_10001128_pt1 | contig 14713 bp, 11 predicted proteins | sample III_Fen_E2_2_FD_200455 | JGI IMG/M metagenome (GOLD analysis project Ga0302285, IMG submission 200455) | Peat permafrost microbial communities from Stordalen Mire near Abisko, Sweden - III_Fen_E2_2 | ecosystem: Environmental > Terrestrial > Soil > Wetlands > Permafrost | place: Sweden: Abisko... | reverse complement strand
TTTCAAGCGAAATCATCACGATTCCCTCCTAATATTTTGTATGTTGCATGTTAAGTTTGCAAAAAACTATTATTTTCATTTCATTCTAATTTCTTTAGTAAAATAAAATGATGAGAACTTTCTTTCAAACAATAAATATTACCTACAATCTACTTAAGATTACTTTTTGCATGATTGAAATATCTGTGGTAATGGTAAAGGTTCATTTACTTTGCAACAATCAGAGAAAGCAATGAACTTCAATATAATTGACAATTATTATTGATTTTAACAAAAAGAAACAATTATTAAGAAAATTTTAGATAGATTGATTGGTGATAAGAAGGCAAAAATTATCGATAAACATGGAAAAAGAAGAAAAAATAGACAACAAACTGAAAACAATAGATTTCTTGTGGTTCTTTGGACTAGCCTAACTGACGCTTCATTTGTTATCGCATTGGGAACATTATTCCTGCAGCTATGACTTTAATGTCTTCTTACTCATTATTTACATTCTCCATTTCTTTCGTAGAATATTCAAATATTTTGCGTATGCCTTGAGAAATAAAGCGCTTACTTGGATTGGTTATTCATTCATAATCCCAATTCTAGTTTGGAGCTGCATGGTTGGATTCAATATGCATGAGTATTCTTCAGAAATGACTGATTATGAGAATTGTTCAAGTTTCTTCATCTCTACAGTATTCACTGGATATGGTTTTCTTCTCTCGATATATTAAATCGTTCATGTAGTAATGAAGCCAGATTAAACTCATCTCAAACCCGAAGAAGAAGATCTTCTTCGCAGAACAGCTGGAAGATGAATTAAAATCATAATTAAGATATCCATTTAAAAAATACTTTTTTTATTGTAAAATTGGTTAGTTTATGAATGTAAAAAAATAAATCTGCTAAGATTTTTCATTAAATGCATATTCATTTACTTATTTCTAAAAATAATTTTAAAAAATTAAACTGAATTCACTTTTAGTGAAATTATCATTTTAAAGAGTAAATGTTGCATGAATTATTACGATTTTCAATTTGTTGTGTTTATTTCCATTTGCACTTTAAACAAAAGAAGTAGGATTAGCAGATTAACTAGAAAGTAGAAGATTTGAAAGTGGCTTGTAGAGAATTTTTATTAAACTGAGCAACAAAATTGAATTCAACATTCTCAAATGCTTTCAGAGTTGCATGAGAGCTTCGCAGACTAGAACTCTAGGGCATTCATGAGGAAAATCGACATAGGCCAAGAAGTATGGATTGAGAATAAAATTGTAGAATATCTTATTTCTTTAAGTTTAGGATCGCAAAGAGTTAGAAGGTCTGGCAATGAAAAGAGATTCATCTGTGATATGGGATATGATTGAGTCCTTGGAGTCTCAAAAAAGATGTTTAGGCACAGAATAAACAGAAAAAACTGACAGAACGCCTGCTCATAGAGATGGAAGAAGAAGAGAAACTATGAAGTGTTTTAGATAAGGTTAAGAGATAATATTTGTACCTTAAACAGCAGTAAGTAGAGGAAAGCCAAAGTTCTCTATTGTGTAAGAGCATCTAGAGACTTAATATAATTATGGAAACGGTAGTCCTGTCAACGAATACAAAGAAGAAGACAATCAATTTGAGCATTTAAAAGCGAGTAAAATGGCCAAGTTTGTTGGATTAATAATTCGAGTCAGATTTATGATAGCCAAGCTTACAAAAAATGCTCGTATATGGGGGAAAATAACAAGCAAAGAATTATCTATCATTGGCGATTTAGCAGGAGCTGAGGACTAGGATGTCTCTAGATAGGAATACAATCAAATAAAGATATATAGGAATTAAACATATGGGAAAGGCCCTTCAAATGTGAGAAGATATTTCATCGCGAATCTCTACTCCTGGTTTTCTCTTGTGCCTGTTTTTGTCCCGTTCAGTGGAGGAAAAATAATATGGGATTTAGTTGCCCTAATTGCTATTGTGACAGTGTCCTTTCTTTTTAGTCTGAGAGTATTTTTTTAATTATCTTTGCAAAATTTCAGCTAAACTCTTTTTTCTGCTTTTTTGATTCTAACTCTTGATATGGTCATCTAATTCAACACTGCGTTTCTTGACAAAGGCAGCCTCATCAACACCCGACGTCTAATTATTCTTCGTTACCTTAAAAGCGATGCCCTATTAGACCTTATTTCACTTATTCCTCTTGTCTTTGTGATGCCTACTTTTCATATTTAAGAACAATTCGAAATTGCTTCTTTAAGCTTCTTCATCTGCAAATGGCCGTAACTTAAATAAATCTGGTAGCGCTTTCATTTCTTTCTCAGCTATCAGCGAAACTAAAAGAACCTCGCCGATCTCTTGCAGTTAATATTCTAAATCGTCTCAGTCTGCCATATCTTCTGTCTTTTTTGGCACGGGTTAGCCATTTTCGAAATATCTCTCGGAAAAAACAACACTTGGCTGAATTCATACAATCTTCTTGATTCTGATATTTTCTAGAGGTACATTGTTTCTTTTTACTATCTTTCAACGACGATGATCACAGTGGGATATGGAGATATTACACCCAAAAATACTGTAGAAATAGCATTTACAGTCATTACTATGTTTGTAACTGGAACAATATGGGCATTCTTTTTGACTTCGATTGCATCGATATTTGCGAATATCTAAAGGAAAGATAAAAAGTACAATGAAAACATGCAAGTAATTCACTCTCTCATGAGAGAAGAAAATGTAAATGCTAGTCTAAGGTTGAAAATATCTAATTATCTTGAGTATCTCTATAAAGTAGCTTTCATTAACTCCATTAATTTATATATTTAGTTTGATATCCTGATCTCTTTGTCTAACTTTTTTATTTTTAGGAATCGAATGAAGCTGTTAGAAAAAGGGAAAATGATATTATGTCCAAATTATCCAATCAACTTCGAACCGATATCATACAAGATATTCGAGGGAAATATCTTGAAGAAATTCCAATTATGACCAAACTCAAAGAAAAAGCTAGACTAGCTTAAGTCATGGAAGAGTGTCTATTCTCCCCAGGGGAATGCATCTTCAAAGAAGCTTAAGAAGATGATTTTTCTCTTTTTTATCTCATAAAAGGTAAAGTTGAGTTAACTTTTTCAACTAAGAATATCCATAGAGAAGACACCGTGATTACAACTCTTGAACGAAAGAGTTACTTTGGAGAGATATCTTTCATAACAGGACAGCCAAGGACACTCACAGCAAGAGCTAAGGATTTTTGCAGAGTCTATAAGTTTCAAAGAAGCAAATTCTTAGAAGTAATTGCAAATAATCCTCATGACTTAGAGAACATAGCGATGATGAGGGAGTAGATATCGATGAACGGAGACTATAAATTATGCAATGCTAGTTGTTTATTGTGTGCCAAAGACAATCATCTCGCACATGAGTGTCCTAGATCGCATTTAAAAAAGTCAATGTTCGGAATTGCTCAGCGCATAAATTATTCTGTTCCGCATACTGAAAGGTTAGCTTGTTAGCGTAAAGGATTTAAATTTCCAACTCGAAAGTGCTTGCAAGATATCCTAGATGGAGTGCTTGATATAAACAACGATGAAGATCTATATGAAGTCCTCGATGAATTGGAAAGGAATTTAGTCTGTAATTACACTGAAGATTTTGAAAAAGATTTTGATGATGACTTGGAAGATGATGATGACGATGAAGAAAAGAAGGAGAGTATTGCTTAACCTGAAAATGATTCGTTTAAACCTAAGTAGAATTTACCAAATTTACAAACTAAATACAACAATAAAATAAATGGAATACCTGAACAACTATCGCCGTTGAATCTGCAAAAGAAGATTACATTAAAATGCAAGAGCAGCTTGTATTCCCAGTAATCGCTTTTACAAGAAGCTTCTAAAAAAGAAAACCTTGCTATTTCTAATTAGCATTTCTTTGATTATCCATAAATTAAAAAAATCCATGAAGATCCTTAGAATTTTTTACTCATTCAGAAATAGTCTAATGAATCATCGACATTGTAAACTATTTCATCGAAAACTTCCAAAAAAAATACATCCTCAAATCATTCTTCTTCAATGTCATCATCTTAGTTAGATTCATCATAATCTTCGAAGTAATTTTCGTCATCAAGTTCTTCTTCCTCCTCCTCGTCCATTAGTCAAGTAACATCAAGTTTTATACCAATTTCTTAGAAAAACAAGAATGAACCTGAAATCAGCTAGTCTCTTGAATAAACAAAGGTTAACGAATAGACATATGAGAATAACTAACTTAGCAACCAAGATTAATCAGTTTTAAAAGAGCTCTTACCCATCAGTATTTAAAATGAGCTTGAAGAAAATTCTAAAGAAGAATAACCATAAGCCAAACCAACACTAGAAAAGTTAAAATTGCAAAGCTAACCTAAAAGAGAAAGTAAAGAAATTAACAAAATACAGTAAAATGGTCTCCATAGATTTGTATCTTTAGGAGATAATACAGAAACATGTTAACTTAAAGGGGTTAGCGAGCATCCAAACTTACTTCCTTGTCTTTAGATTGATCAGCAAATAGAGCCAAAGAGATCAAAGTAAATAAGCATGAATTCTATTGGAGAAATTAATGGAATTTGGCATAATGATCTAAAGAATAACAACAATGATAGTAAACAGTGCCTTCCTGTGGCCCAACCCTTTGGGATGATGACTCGAAGACAAAGTTAAAACAATGGTGAACGCATTAGAGGACTTACAGCTCACAAACCAATAAATCCTATTTCCTTGCAGGAGTAAATCTAAGTAATACTTGAAGGGATTAAACTAGCTAGTAACAATCTATTCAGCAGAATGTCCCAAGAAAGAAAAGATAGTAAGCAGCTCAGCTAGAAATATGACAAAGGAGCAAGGCATTCTTAGAAGAGCGTGCAACTCGAAACGAATGGTCCTTCAGCAGAAAGAAGGATCAGAAACTAATAAGAAGTGTTCTCAACTAATTAATTCCGAGAATTTCCTAACTCAGTGGAAGCTCCTGGCGAAGTGAATTATAAAATGCTGCTTTCTTTCGATTTGTATAAAGTATTTCGGTATTATTTTCCTAGTTACAACTACCCTTAAGTGATTGAGAGATGGTAACAGAACTATCTTATTCGGTTTGAATTGTACTTAAAAAAGAAAAAAGCAGCAAAAAGACTTAAGTACAGAACGGAAAAATCAAAGAGAATGTTGGATAACTCACTTCTGAATTCTTGAGCGACCAAAGTGGATTGTAGGTTGTTAGCCTCTCTGTAAAGTTTGAAAATACTTGTTATCTTCACAGTTCTTCCATTTATTTTTAACTTTACTTCAAATATTGAAAACGCATGCATTTTTATTAGAAACACACTTATAACAAAAAGATGTATTGGTTATCTTACAAAATAATATTGCGTCTCCTCCAATTTTTTATCTTAAACTCCTTTGAATAATCAATTAAAGAAGAACTTAAGGATCTTGAAATTAATCAAAATTTTGTGAGATAAAACTAAATTAACTAATTCTTATCCTTTTGGGAGTTGTAAGAAAATGGAATAAGAGAACCCTAAAGAAGAGACAAGCCCTAAGAGAATATGCAAGCTCTTTCTCAAACGAAAGCATCGTTTCTGTAAGTTTGAGTGCTTGCCTGACAGCGATTATTGCCATCATCATGCACATGAAAATGCTCGAAAATTAGAAGAAATAGGATCAAAAGAAACTGATGTTAAGAATGAAAATTTTGAGGAAGAAAGTGGAAGAATTCCATGTCCTTTAGATCCAAACCATTGCGTTGATCCAAATAAACTAGAGAAGCACCTCAAGAGATGTCCAGCGCTCAAGGACAAATAAAGCACTTAATAGAATGCTTGGTTTTCAAAGGGTATCAATAACTCAAGCAATTAGCAAGATAAAATAGTTAAAACTGGGGAGAATGAGTCAAATGATGTTCAAGTGAGTGAAGAAAGTAAAATTTTAAGCCACAAGAGGCTCTTACAGAAACTTCTGTAGGATTAAAGCAGTTCTCTGCATGACCTAATCGAGAGCATAGAAACGAAGTTTGAAATTGCAATTTAGCTCTACAAAGAATCCGTATAAGATGAAGAGATGAATTTTGTTTAGTTACACGATTATCTATTAGATTTGAATGTCAGTGCGGATGAAGAACGTATTGTCAAAAAGCTAAAAATGGAAAATCTAGCATTTTCTGATACTCAAAAAGATCACAGACAGGTGTGCAAGATGGTAGAAACGTTGAAATAGTAAGGCATTTTGAATTCTAAATATATCTACATTGAGTTCGGTGCTGGCAAAGGACTGCTTTCTCACGGCATAGCAAAATAATTGGAACTAGGAGATCAACCTTTAACTTGTGAGTTTCTCATGAATTCTATGAGTGAAGATTCAGTGAATTCCAAAAATAATCTCAAAAAAAAGAAGGAAAATGTCTAAGTAGATGAAGGATTTGAGCAAAAAGCAAATGAGGATAAGCAATCTCTAGAAGAAAACTAAAAGAATAATCAAGAAAACAATGATTTCGATGAGAAAAACAAAAAAGATTAATAACTATTGGAAAAGCGAAAAACATATGCTTGTCATGTATTATTGGAGATGGAGGCAAGAAGGAACAAAGTAGATCGACTCCATCGAGATAATCCATTTTTTCTTCGTTATAAGACAGATATTCTTGATTACAACGTCAATAGCTTACATTCAACGTTGCTCGCCCTGAAATACCCATATATCGAAGATCCCTTGAAAGTCATAGGAGTTAGCAAACACATGTGTGGAGGAGCTACAGATTTATCTATTAATACACTTCTAAATTGCAAAGATCCATAGAAATTTGAAGGAATGATGATAGCAACATGCTGCCATCATCGCTGTACAGCTGATACTTACACGAATATAAGATTTCTGACAGACTAGTTATGCTTCATGCCAGAAGAGATTGAGCTCTTATTTGCTTGTTCCAGTTGGTACGCTAGTGGAGTGCTCAAAGAATAAATCTATAAGAAGGTAGAAAACCCAGAAATTGAAGAAACAAAGGATGTTGTGGATGCTGAAGAAGAAGATAAAAATGAATGGTTGACACCATTAAGAAAGTCATTAATTGGGAAAATGGCAAAGAGAATATTAGATATCGGAAGAGTACTTAATTTAACTTAGAAAGGAAGGAAAGGGAGAATTGTGAAATATTGTGATTTCGTTCTTAGCCCAGAAAATTTCGTTATCATCGCCAAGTGAGAGATTAAAAGCAGAAATTCAGATATCCCCCTCTTCCCATTTAGTTCATAGTTAGAAATGTTCAATTTGTTTGTTAATAATTGTTTTTGAACATCTCTTTAATGATTCAAATTGTGTCTTTAAAAAATAAACTCATTATTCTTTCTTTATCGAACGAAAGAATTCCAAAAAATATTTTTAATTCACATTTTCAAATTATGTTTCAAATAGCGAGCACAACAAGCAATGTGAAAAGCGAGAATACAACATTTATGTAAAAAGATTATTAATTAGATCCAACTTAAGATTGAAGTTTCTAAGAATCCAATCAAAAGATGGCAATCAAGTGATATTATTCAGTAAGGAGCATTAAAACCTGGAGGAGGATTTCCAGTCTAAGCATCTGTTCCTTTTGCTCTTCTGAACAGAAGAATGTGTGGTTCTGGTCTATGGATTTCATAATGTTACCATCCTCTGCTTTATTATACTCCCAACGATCTCCACTCTGTCTCATTCATGATTCTGCTGCGGGGCATTTTTTTAAAGATAGCCTTGGGAAGGATCACATGGCGATACTCATAATAATCGTCAACGTATTTGTCACTGTACTCAATCTCTTCGGGGAAATGAGGCATTTTTCGTTTAATCCTTTTTCGCTTTTTCAAAATATTGTTTTAATAATTTTTTCTAAATCTCAAGAGTACCATTCTCAGATTTGAATTTCACTTTGAGCTACACTTTTTCTTTCTAACTACTTCTTAAAAAACAAGCTGTTTTTCATAGATTGATATACATACAAGTCACTATTTCAAATTCAACTGTTTAATTCATAGGCTAAAACAAGTTCATATTACATTATCAGTTCCAAAAAGAAATTCAAATACTCCTTTTTCAATTATCTTTATGTTCTCTTTACAATTCATTTGATTTTATCACTTAAACTAAATTGTTAGCTTAAACATACATTTAAAGTTATGCGCCAAGAGATAAAATCAAAATGATTCTTTTCTAATACCTTCAAATTTAATTAATTTAAGGTTATGTCTTGTTTGAACTCATTTCCATTTTTCTTTTTAACTTAGCTAGACGTACGACCTCTGTGAAACTCATATAGTCTTTATTAATATGACGGGAAATACCCTAAATAGACTTAGCCAACACTTGTACATCATGTTCAATAAGCCTTTTTAACAAAAAATAATCAATTTAGCTGATTTTTTGTTCATAATAAAAATCCATTTTAAATACCTTTATCCGAAATGATCATCAACAGCAATATTCTTGGTGACTCCCAATTTGAATTTCGTTTATTAAAGTTGTTTTTTATCACTTTGTAGGTTGCTTGTTACCTCATCGACAACGATCTTGAGACTCTAAGAAGTGTTTCATTTGTTAAACAATCGATAAACTATTATAAAATATATTTTACCTTATTTGACTTCTACGAGTTAGTCTGCAACTTATCTTTAAAGGTATGTCGATAATTAGCATCTAAGCGCATGAATTCTTCTTGATCTTGCTCCCATCGCTTTTATATTTACTCAGCTTTGGAGAGAATATTTGATTTTTACCCAGCAAGTTTCATGTAAACTGAGTCAGTGGAATCTCTCCTTCCTATTTTTGTTCTTGAAGGAGACAACTTTTGTGAATTGAACATGTTTGTGAGAGCTTTGATTGCTTTCGAACTGCTTAGTTTATCTTATTCTTTTGTTTGAATTTCTTAGTTATTTGTCCATTTTCGTCTCAAATTCTTGACATTCATCGAATCCATCAAAGATTATCCCTTTTTTGAAGAATTCAATGACTCAACTGTTTTATTATTCTTCAAAATTACTCCCTTTTCTACTGAAGCTGATGGTGAAAAATACTAGCGATTGTTGCTTCTATAAGGGATCTGCTAACTTGTTGTGAGATCGTAAGCTAATAAAGTGTCCTTATATGAGTTATTCTAGATATTCTTTTTTTATTTTTAAGCATTCTAATTACTTTACTCGATAATGTGGAACATTGTCTAAGGCTGTGTGTTCGTTTAGCAGACATCTTCCTTCGATGGGTAGTTAACCTGATGATATTTCTCTGAAAAATTCGTGTGCAGTGAATGATTCTACTACTATGACTATTAAGATTATGTCTGGTGAGATTGCTACTACAATTTTTGCTAAAGTTATTGCAAAGAAGTCTAAGCTGAATGATGATATTTAGGAACATAATTAGGTGGAACAATAATATTTTTAACACTTGCAGGTGATTTTTCATGCTCTTCAAGTTAAGCCTTCGAGAACCTGGATTAGTCTCTAGATTCGTCCATAATTTCAATACGAGATTACGAATCCATTCTGGTTACCCCAGTGATCCCTGTATTGCTAGCTACGGTACTAGTATTAGGGTTGTGATAGAATGTTGCTTCTCTGTTGAGTTTTCTTTAACTTTTCTCAATTTCTTTTTCGTTTTGTTGATGTTTTAATTTATCCTGTTCTTTTTACTATTGCAGGAAATCGTAAAATATATGCCTTAGATTATTTGCTTCGTTGAACAAGAAATGATCTCTGTTCTCAAGAATGAGCTTGCGAAGATTCTTCTTTCCCATTTACTTGATTTCTCCTTAGATAATTTTTTCTTTTTTTCTATTCTGCTCCTCTAAGTCCAGCTAGAATCCTTCTTTCGCTTCCACTAGGTATCCTTCGTCTTTGATTTATTTGTCGAATGTAATCTATTGTCGATTTAGACAAAGAATAGTCAAATAAAACAGAAAATTTAACGAATCTAATGGCTTTACTTTATTTGGAAATGAGCTGAAATTGATGGTGCGACATTTATTTTAAAGTTCTGAAATTCTCTTGATATTTAAAATTCTCTGTGAATATCTCAATTCTCGTTTATCTAATAAAAACAAGTCAGCATCTACATACTCAAAGGAATATTTGAATTTACTTACATTTAAGCTCAATATCTCCCTCATTAAAGTAATCCTCCTTCACCCACTAATAAGGTTTGCTTTCTTTCCCATCTTTTACAAGGTCTTCTCTAACTTGCTTTTCAATATGAACATCCATGCCTTAGAACTCATACTCCAAAGCCGATGAAGGGTGAATGAATTACTAGATGGTTTCTTTCATAGTTTTACCCTCTTGAAGGGCTTCTTCAATCGGTTAGAAAACTTAAAAAAAAGAAGAAGAAAAGAAAATGAACATTTATTAAAAAAAATTCAAGTAATTTACAGTTGAATTCTAGCTCCTTTTTAAAATCTCCTGGTTCTTTCGAACTAGAGCTCATATATTTCTTCTTGTTGAGTTCCTTCTTTGCTTATTAATTATGGTCTTTTATCTTCGCTTGTCTGTGATGCTAGTCTCTATTTAGTTTGAGTCTGTCAATCGGTTGAAAGACTTTGAAAACATTATCAATTTACCCAAAGAAAACAAAGTTCTCTCAAATTACACATATTAGTAGTTAACACTTTTGGAATGTAATTCGGACCAAATTCCCTTTTCTTTTTCACAAGTTTCTTCTTTTAAACTTGCTTAAACTGATAATCCGCTTCAGCCATACTGCTATCTGAATTCTCCTCTTGATTTTTGCTCTTGTCTGACTAACAATTTTCAAAAATAATCCAAATAACTACAAAATTCAAATACTTTTTCTTTTCAACACATCTATTTATTACATCATCTTCGTCTTCATTTGACATGAATCCTTCAAAAATATCCCCAAAAAAATCATCGCTACTAACAGAATCATCCAGATCTATTTATGTTTTTCCATTCTCACTAGCCTTCTTATCCTCCACTTCAATCTCAGAATCTGATTTCTCTTCTTCTCCAACAACTCCAGAAACAGCTTATTCCCCTTCTTTGATCGTACTTTACAGATCAAGTAGAAGACTAGAGTTATGCATTTCTTTCTTTTATTCCTTCAACTCAATCATACTCTTGTCAGAAGTCTTTTATCTTGCTTACTAGCTATTTACTTCATTACTTAGATTTGATATTTTCAGTTCTTCAATTGTGTTGTTTTTATTTTATTCGTCTTTAACCATATTCTTTTATTCCATCATTTCTTCCTTGAATTTAGAAAACAGCTCTTTCTTGCGCTTTCTCTCATCTGTTTGAGCTCTATCTAGCTCCTTTAAAGATATGGGAAGATTTGTTTTGTATCTTATGAACTATTTTCTATTGAGATCACCCATTTGAAGATTTTTGTAGACTTCTTTGTTCATATATTCACTTATGGGCGTTGGTCTCTCTTCCTCTATTAAAAGTAATGAAGTGATTAACATAGAGAGATGCTTTTCTTCTTAAATTAAGAATATCCTTACATTCGTCTCTCCAATTTATATCCATAGTGATGAGTTCCTTCCAGAATATCTTTTTTGCAATTACTTCAAGCTCTCCTTAGATTTCGAGATACTCTGAATATCTCTTTTGACAATCGACATTCACTTTTGAGCTGAATTTTTTGATTTCATCCAAGCCTTTTTCAAAGAATAGTTAGGAAACAATTAGGAATTTAGTCATATCAGATAAATATTGACTCTTTACCTTTCAAATATTTGTGACTAAACCAGTCTGCAGTTTGTAATGAAAACAACGCTTCTTGGTGCATAGAAATTTCCTCTTGATAAGTGCCAAGGTTTATTAGCGCAGTCACAAGAGTTTTGACACATTTGAGAATTTACTCCTCAGAATCTTTCGAACGTCTAAAATCCAACTTTGTCTGTCTTAATCGTAACTCGCATTACAAGATTAAAATGGCTTTCTCTGTTTTGCTTATTGCCTCGTGATTCCTAATAAAAAGTATTAATTATTCCCCAAAAAGCATTAAAAAATCCTTTACAATCCAGATTCGAATAGCATATTTGAGAGACCTATTTCGACTCTTGCAATCGCACACAGAAGATCTTCGTTATTATTAGAAGAAAGTGAATCTCCAATCCGTTCTGCTTCTCGAAAGAACCAGTATGCATTTCGAATCTTGTGAAATTTCTTGTACATAAAAGCAGACCAAGTGAAGAGAGATATGATATTGATGAAGAATTGGTCTAATTCTAGGAACACTAAGACACAAAAAAGTAATAATATCTGTTTAGGACTCATCAGACAAACGAAAAAAACAAACTGTAAAAAAATAAAAATAAAGTATTTCTGACAGTTTAGATCGATGTTGGCAATGGAGAGCATCTTGTCTATCTTGCTAAGAGATATGTATTCATGGCCTTTCTCATACTTGTGCTTGAGATCTTTAAAGTTAGACAGATTATACGTTGAATTCATTTCTCCCATGGTCTTGATTCTTTCTTTGGGGATAACTTCAGCGAAATACTCATCATCTGATGTTAAGTAACTGAGATCAAGGTTCTTCTGGAGAGTACTCTTCTCAGGATTATCTTATTTTTCCTTCGCTGGAAGGACATGCGTGATATACAAATTCAAGTACCTGTAATTATCGAAAATAGCTCTTGTCGCTCTGTCTAAGAAACTTGACATTTTTTCTTCGTTTTCCAGTTCACTGTCGAGAATATATTCTTTGAGAATCCGACAGGCACAGCAAAGAAATCTTCTATTTATGAGGACTCTATCAGTCACACTCATTTCCCTCTTCCGCTGTTCATAGTAAATGCCTAATATTTCCCAGACTCGCTTGTATTGTTTCTATGCAACAAAATTACAATATTTATCTCATTTATTGGTGAATTTTAGTAAAAATTAATTAAAATAATACTTCATTGAGCCATTAACTCGTTTGCTTGTGTAGCTTCAAATACGGCCAATTCAGCAGTACGTGCATCTTAAGATCTTCTTTTGTTTAAGTCCTACACAAAATAAAATGGCAATTCACAATTTAAAATACAAGCAAACGAAGAAAGAAGAGGAAATTTACTTTCCATTTCCTGTTCCATTCAGAAAGCTTTGTTGATCAGGTTATGTTTGAAGATTAGCAGAAGTTTGAGTTGATTATATTTGCGATGCATTAGAACCATTTTAAGTCTTTGTTTTGTCAGCCGTTTCCATCATATCATCTATGATTTTCTTTGCATAGAGAATTGACTATTTGCTCATTGGCACTGATGGCTGTTTTAAATCATGCAAGAATGAAACCTACTTGGTCTCACTAGGAGGTATATCACCTTAGTTCTATTCTTCTTTTCGTTTCATAAGGCTGAGGAAATTATCAAATTAACCTCCAGTTATTATTTTTTTCTTCTTCTTTTATGCAACAAGCAAATTGAGATACTTATTCTCCAAAACGCTGAAAAAACAAATGTTAATTGTGTGAAAATCAGCTGAAAATATTAGCATTATTAATCAATTTTAAGCATTTTTGTTTTTCAAGACTTAAATCAACATCGTTTGTTAGAATAAGACACAAATATTTCCATTCTTTTTCAATATAAAGGGAGAGCAGTAACACAAGAAAACTCGATACCGCATTCATCGACTCCTCTGAGAATCTTGAAAGTTCCATTATCACCCCAGCTCTGATTCCAAGAGTTGACGATAGTCCAGTAAGGAGTGCCATCTTCAACTCCCCATCCGACCATTTTGACTGCGTGTCCTCCTAACTCGTCACCAGTGAGATGCTGATACACACCTGACTTGTAAGTAAGTAAATCTTCAAAGACTGTCAAGGAGACTTCGATTGGACCATTCTTGTAAATCTCAGACATGATGGCAGTAGGATTCTTAGGAACACCATAAGCTCTTGAACCTTTATGGATATCTTTGCTGTAAGGGACATCATAAGTTGAATTAGCATCGCATGAGTTAATGCATTGAGGAGTTTCAACTTCACCATTACAAGGAGGATACTCGTCACTTTAGACGTGATGAGCACAAGGGGCAAACTAATAAGCTTGGCACCAGTTATTTGTTCCGTATAAGTCACCGGTAACTAAACCTGTGTCGACGTAGTATTGCATAGCTGCTTCAGGCCATCCACCATCGCAACCATCACCGCAACCATTACAGCAAGATACCAGATTTTGAGTTGAAAGCTTAATTGGTTCTCCGAGATGGATGCAGTGTCTATCTGACAAAGACTCAGCTGCACCAAAAGCCCAACAAGACCCACAAGTCGATTAGTCTCTCACTTCCCATAGAGAAGGACATCTCCAGCCCCATTCTTCTCTAGAATCGAAATTTTCAGGAAGATCAGTCGAAGAATTATCTACTTTGGTGAGTTTAATGCCAGAGGATTTTTTCAAAAGAACTCCCATTTGTGCTTTCACTCCTGCAATATCTGAATTAGCCCATTTTGAGTTAACACCAGCTTTCCATGTGGATCCTTTTGCGTTCACATCCTTCGCAATAGTCTAAAGTCTCTCGTCGAACCTGATAGTCTTCTATCTCAAGCCCTCGAACACAAGCATGCCAGTGAAGGCTGCTAGCAATAATCCACCGATGACAAAAACAATCTTGCTTCCCATATTGTCTTTTTTATTTTCTACTTTTTCTTAAATTTTCTATAAAGGTATTAATTATTTATTGTAAAAGAAATTATACTACTTCTTCAATGGGATACTTTGTTTGACCTTT
>Ga0302285_10001125_pt1 | contig 14722 bp, 12 predicted proteins | sample III_Fen_E2_2_FD_200455 | JGI IMG/M metagenome (GOLD analysis project Ga0302285, IMG submission 200455) | Peat permafrost microbial communities from Stordalen Mire near Abisko, Sweden - III_Fen_E2_2 | ecosystem: Environmental > Terrestrial > Soil > Wetlands > Permafrost | place: Sweden: Abisko... | reverse complement strand
AAAATAGCATCACATAGAAACTAAAAGATATAAAGAAGAAGAAGAAGCAGTGCAATCCTTAATAAATTCAAATTATAAAAACCTAACACAATCCCAATCCCCAAACCTAGAATGCCTTCAGTCTGAATTCTTCTTCTTGTTGTTGTTCTTCTCCCGCGCAATTTAATTCAAATATCTTTATCTCTTCCCCTCTCCCCAATTTACTGAAAGAAATTCAACCAATTCGAAGTGTAGAGCAACTTAGAAGAAGAAACAAAAAAGGTGTTAAGTATAAAATATTTTTTTGTGTCCAAAATAATAAGTTAATCAACTTGGTATCCCAATCAAAAGTCAAAAATAATTAGAATAACATAACATACTTTTAAGCTCCCTCAATGGAAATATTAAACATTATTATTGATATTGTTATTGTTGTTCTAATTATATTGGTAATTATTATAACTATTATTTGCGTTCATGATATTTCTATTGTTTGCGCAGTTAGTCGTGTCAAAAGGTTGTTGTTGTTGTTGGAAAGTGCTATTTCCATTACAGAATTGCTATTGGTTTTATCCATAAAACTATTATTACAATTACTATCCTTGATTTTAACTCGACATGTTCAATTATTGTTCCTAGAGAATCCCTTAGAATTACTATGTCTATTCGGGTAATACTCCTTCGTAGTGCTCACCTTATGACGTCTTGATTTGAATCACGCCTGACTATTTCAGTGATGGATCCAGCACATTTTTTTGATGCGCTTTAAATTACGAAAAGCTCTTCCTCAATGAGCTAAAATCCTTCGATTTCGATTTATTTTACTTTTGTAGATGTTCCTCGTAGTTATCTTAGATTGTCTTGAGCTCTTCTGGTGTCAGAACATTACTAATCATGTTAAGATACGCAGTGTTTCCTACAAGCTATGCCATATGCTCAATGATACTTTTAGAAAGGGTTTTAATCGATAATCTAGGAATAGCTATGGTATGTGTTAGACCCTTCATAATATATGTAAATGTTTATCCTTAGAGATTCATGACATTTTCCTTAGCCTAACTCATCAAGGAATCGAGCATTTTCAAGGATATTTCTTAGATAGCTTAGGATTTCGCTAGAACACCTGATTTAATCACTGTGATGTATGCGATATCTCGCAAAGCACACGTGGAAATGAACGACATCAAGCACTCCTAAGCTGGGTTTTAAATGATTTTCTACTCATCGATGGATTTCTAAAGGAGAATCGGGACGAATTATTCGATGACAGGATCGGGAATTGTATTGCTCGGGTTGCCACTTTGTAGGAAGACTTCGTTTAAAAATAAAAATGCATTCTTCAGAATCTTCGTTTTGACTGTCTGAGTGCTTTCTAAGATTTGCATCCCAAATGTTGTGAAGATTGATCCAATGTGTTGAGGTGCTGTTTTTAGAAGCACTCGTAGATGTGTGATCGCATCGAAGTGATCCTTCCATCCTTGCGAGCTGAATAACTAGGAAATGATTTCTCCAGCTTTCGTAATATTCGATGTGTCATTGTAAACGGGTAATTCGGCATAACTCAAATAAACGAGTTCATTATTGGGACCTTCACTCATATTTGTTTTAAATGTATTTTTCTCCTGAACTACAAAAGGCCTGATTATATTTCTTCTTCTATTGGGTGATTGTTTGTATCCCTTGTGCCTGTATCTACAGTGTGTGTGTGTATTATCTCAGTAGATTATGTTTTTTTATTATTTTGTTTTTGTAAAAATTTCGAGGTTTTTCTTAGAACTTAAAGTGAATTGGTTTTTGTAATGACCAAGCTACATTTCCAGATTTCAAATTATAAAAACTCCCTGACTCCCGCCGCAATAAAACACAAATATAAGAGATTCCTTTGAAGTTTTTTATGGGAATTAAAATATGGTTTGACTTTAGGGTTTTTTTGAAGTAAATTTCACTTGGGAGGGCAAGATTATTATTTATCCTTCTTTGAAAAATTGAAATCAAAAATCAAATTCAAACTCAAACATATTCACCTTAGTTAGTTTTTGGATTGTGAGTAGTACATCTTCCAATCAAAGTTCACTATTTTTCATAGTTTCTGCTAAATCAATCTTATAAATATTTGTTTACCTTTTTAAGAGAAAAATAAGTAGGTGCTTACAATAATTGATCAACCGAATATTTATCAAAAAAAAGGAGCTATTGTTGTTTATTTTGCATGCAGAAAAATTAATATTATTTAAAGTATCTTCCCCGATTAGCTGGATATTTAAAATTTTATTTCAATGAGATTGTGAAGTGTAACAAAAAATAATCGATGAAGAATTTTTTTCTTCAATAATAGCTCTTCAACAAAAAGAGAAGATTTGTATTATTTGTTAAAATCAGACTGTTTGATTGTCAATACAATTATCAGATGAATTATGTGTTTTATTATGTGATATGCTTCTCCAATTAAAAAAGTGCAAATATAATTTTTGTTCTTTCTTCCCCTTATCCTTCTACTTTGGGCAACACAAATCTACACAAGACTAACGAAAAAAAGGAGAGGAGAGAAATAAAAATAACAATAGAAGATTATTCCTTGATTAAACCAAGCTAATTCTCCTGGATTAATTTTTCAAAAGTGAATAAAAATATTTTTAACAAGCAATAAAAAAAGCAAACATTCTTTAGCTAGTAACATAAAAATGGCTGACATCGATCCAAACACAAATACAACTCCTCCTTTCTTTGGTCACGCAGGTGTTTCTCTTGCTCTTGTCCTCGCTAGTAAGGAACACTTATCATAAATTTCTGTTTTGTGTTGTTCATTCGAGAAAATTGTTGGTTTGTTTTTCTTTAGACATTGGTGCTGCTTACGGCACTGCCAAAGCTGGATCAGGTATCAGTAGCATTGGTGTATGGAAGCCATCTATTATCATGAAATCTTTGATTCCAGTTGTCATGGCTGGTATCTTGGGAATCTATGGTATGATCGTGTCTGTCATTCTCATCCAAAAAAGTATACTTCAAACACTAAAAAATATCCAAAACTTTTACTGGAGTTGATTTACTTCAAACATCTAATATATTTCCTTTGCTTTGTTGATTTAATTAGTCTCCAAGAAAGGCTACACTGCATATTAGGGATATTCACATTTTGCTGCTGGTTTGGCTTGTGGACTCAGTTCATTAGCAGCTGGATATGCAATCGGGATAGTTGGTGATGCAGGAGTGAGAGCAAACGCACTTTAGGATAAAATATTCGTAGGAATGATTCTCATTCTGATTTTCGCAGAAGCACTCGGACTCTATGGACTTATTATAGCATTGATTTTGTCGCAGTGAGGATGAGTCAGTCAGTTTATAACGAGGGTAAAACAGCAAAAGTAGAGAACATCATTACATAGAACAGATTTTGAAGATAGCAGCCATTGATTTGTATGAACTTAGAGAAAAAAATTAGACAAATGCAAACATAATCAAAAGAATCTTCGCATTTTGAATCCCTGTTTTAAGTGCATTTTGTTAATTGTTTAACGCTTGTTGTATCCGTCACAAAGACTAATTTTATTTTATTCTCTTCGAGAAATCTTCTCAAACAAATGGAAGTCAAATAGATTATTTAAAATTTTTAAGGGAAGATCAAAGAATCAATAATATCTTAATAGAAGGGAAGTAAATATTTAAAATAAACCACTTTGAATAAAAGATTAAAGAGAAAAAGAAGGAAGTTAGATGATGGTTAATTTATGTTTGTCATTAACCCATCAAAATATTCTTCTTTTTTTCCATATGCAGCCTAGCCGAGGCCAAGGTTCTTGATTTTTCTAAAAAAACAATTAGTCTCAACTTGAGAAACTTATCTTTCAGTGATTAGTCTGAAGCCCTCCAATAATATCCAAACTTAAAACGAAATCTCAAAGTGATCAAACAGTATTTGGATATGATCAAAATAAGTAGGAATTCAAGGGAAGTTAAAGAATAAGTAATATGCTCCTTTTTCAAATTCCTTTTTTTTGTAAAAGAACTTCTCTCTCTCTCTTTCTCTCAAACTTTAGCATAGATTTCCTTAAATTCTTTTCCTAATTCTTCTTTTGAAATACATACACACATAAAGACATACAAAATCGCACCTACTTATCTTTCCTTTTCACACTATCCAATGCCTTTGAATTATCTACCCAAGCAATTCATAATTATTCCCCTACGCTAATGTCAAAAACGCTTGTCTCGCTTTTAGACTATCCTTCCCGAGTACACTCACAGTCTACTCCTCATTAAACACATACGCAGACGCACACTACTTGCAATGCGCACTCAACAAATCATCCTTGACAGCTCTGCATTTCACGCAGTACACATCTTAAAACTAATAATACAGCAGTTACCCTTTGATAAACCTACTGAGCTTGTACTCAATGTACGCACTGTCAAACTCTACATTGCATTCCTTGCAGACATAATCGTCTCTAAACACATCTAATTCCGTGACTTGCAAACAATTCCTGCAGACTACATCGGTTACTTTGAATATCATGCAAGGCTCCTTGTATTAACCTAGTTCACTGAAATCATCAGTTTTGAGTAGCTTCAAGCAGCTACGTTTGACTAATGTTAGCTCTTCATTCACACGGTGATCTAAAGATAAGGTGTGCGCTAGGAAATTGATGAATTCCAGAATTGCATGGGAGTATTGGATTCGTGATCCACGCTTGGTTGGGAACACCCATTGGTTTTAGAGTTCAGAGAGCTTAGCTGATTGAGTCTTGATTGTTCTCTTGATACGGTGAAGTTCAATGTCGTGGTTGTTTCGGATGTTGTTGTTTTCCATGGAATCCTCATAGTCAATGAAGGAGTTGTCTTAGTTGTCATCGTCATATTCGTCGTCATTGTTTTCATTTTCTTCATTTGATTAGAGCTCATTGTCGTGAGATTCAATAATATCATTCTTCTTATTCTTCTTCTTTTTGTTCTTATTCTTAGTCTTTTCTTCTATTTCCTCATCGGAATGCACGATAAAACCGTCATTTGAATATTCATCTTCATCTTCATTATCTTCTTCTTCATAATCATCTTGTTATCCTTAACTTCTTTAATTCTTTTTCTTTTACATTCTTTGATCATTTTATTCCTTCCTCTTCTTGATCATTCTTGCTTCCTCACGAGCTTACTACATTTCATCTTCATAATCAGCTTCACGATCATAATCCACTTGCTAATTCTCACCTGCAGCTGCTTCTAATTCATTCTTTTCCTCTAAACGAAACAATCAAACATAATTTTTTATTAATTGTTGGTTTTTCGCAAAATTTCAATCAAACTCAAACTCAAATATTTTACCTCTAATCTACGCTTCCAACTCCCTGTATTCTTCGATATTCGCGTGCAGTTTATCTTGCTACTCTTTGTCTCTCCGCTATTAGCTCTCCAACTCAGGAATAGCATCTAGCAATTTTTCAGCTAAAATCGTTTCAATGTATTTTTTCGAATACGCTTCAAGCTCCTCAGCTAAATTATTCGTATACTCCGGTAAAGCAGCTAATTCATCCTTCCTTTGTGAGATCTTGTACAGATACTCCAGAATAATCAATTCATAATATTTTCTGAGTTTCGCTGGTAAGAATTCAGCAATATGCCAATGACTTACAACCCTAGGAGGTTGGACATTCTCCACTTCATTTTTCTCCTCTTCAATCTCATGCTCATTATCTGCTGTATTACTACTCGATGCATCTTACAATGCCATGTAATTATGGGAATCCTTATACAGTAATATTTTGAAATATTTCGTCGGTGTCAATGTCAGCACTTTAAACAACGGCTATGCTAGCACAGTTGACAGGATATATTATGTATAATTATGTGCTTCTTGCATCGAATGCTTGCCGGTATCTAGCAGTATCGTGTTCATCGTAGCAGACACGATCTTCGCACCTAATCCCGTGAGTTTAGATATGAAATACTAAAAGATCTTCTTGATAAGTTTTAAGAGCGTTGAAGCTAGAATAGGATCGTAGAAATGCGAATCTTAGTTGGTTATCCAAGAATGCAGATTCGTGATGAACAAATCAGATAATTAATTCTCATAGTCTTGCACATCTCGCACCCAAGCCTATACCATCGTCTACAGAATCTTAAACGATACCCTAGCTTACTATTCTTCATCCATTTCATCTTGCTACTGTGTGTCTACTCTAGGCTTTTTCTTATACCTATTGTTGTTGTTATTATTATTCTTCCCATTATTGTTATTCTCTTCAATTTCAATCAATCTGCCTACATCCTTATCAATATTCTTTAACTCCTCAGCATGTGCAATCGTATTCAATGCTAGCAATCCAATATCGATCTCGACAGTATATCCTGTATACAACCCACTGAATTACAGCTCACTTCTCAAGAAATCACTTGGGATAAGTTACCTTAAATCTGATTCTCGACTCTTGCAATACGCATCGTACCACGAAATACAATTCGATTATTTCAGCAATCTAGCGAAGATCACATCTGTCAGGAAATTAAAGGGGTTCTCAAAATCTAAATTGCACAGTGGCACTTAAACCTATGAAGTCATCTAGTACGCGTTGTCGAGTTCCTCAGGGACTCTTGTGAACGACTAACAAAGATATTTTATTCCCTTTTTCTGCCAATCCAATGAACTAAAATGCTCTTTTTCGACTTTTAGCATAGGTAGTTTCACAGCGGGGAATTCATTATTCAGTGACTTTAACCCTGTCGCACGTAGATCGGTAATACTCAGTGATGTCTGCAATACGCATAGAATACCATGAACCTTCTTGGATTTGAGTTCTTGCAAGTAATTCTCAATGAAATGAATCGCTTTCTCGTTGATATCGTAATTGTAAGTTTACACTTTCATAGACGGTTTAAGAAGCTCCTCAGGTAGCAATTCTTTGACAAATTTACTGTATTTATTCTTATCAATGGATTTATGGACGAAGACGAAGATGTATTCCGCAGTTAACATGTTAAAAATACCCCAGATTCGCTTACCCAGCACTCGTAACTCCGCAATATACACGAATTGTTTCCCTAACTCAAACCCTTCCAGATACGATCTCTCCACACCAAATTATCCTATGAAATTCTCCAAGCTGAAGGTGTAATTGGAATACGACATCCCTCTAGGTAAGGCTTTATTGTGCAATTTCAGAATATTCCCAATCTACACGATGAACTTGAAATCCAGTGGTTAATGGTGTTCATATATTCCTTCCACAAGTGGATTAGTCTCAAAATACTCAAAATCATTGAGTTAACTGTGAACCTGCTATTCACTCTTGCTGAGTTCATATAAGTAATGAGGCTTTCTCTCTCTAGGGAGTCTCTTTTTAACTTATTTATATTGATCATTAGCGGGATATTCCACTAGAGAGTTGATGTATAATACTCTAGGAATGGCAACATTTGCGCTGATAATTTATCCACTTTCAACTAAATATGCCCAGACTTTGTATTCGCCTAGGACATCGTCACTGGGAGATATACTAATAACATGCCATTCAGAACGGCAGACTAGATCTTCTTAGTTAATGAACATCTACCTGAGATTTGAGATATTAGCTTATGTGGTTGATGAAACTAATTGTTGTTTGAGCTCAATCCAATGCTGTTTTTGAGCTGCCAAGAATGATTTGAATTATGTGTTCATGTTGAAGGGGTTTTGGAACTTCTTTTTCATGGGTTGTTGTTAGGATTTCGTAGGTGCACTAGGAGTAGCAAAGGTATTTGTAATTTACTTCTTTTGCACGGAATTTTTCTATGAATTGCTGCCATCACTGTTTCCTAACATTTTCATAGGAGTAGGTGTGCCACTTAGCTATTATATGATACTGCTAGCTTAGTTATTGCCCCCACTGAAGCTGCTACCCTTATTTGGTTAGAAGAACTTCATTAATTTTGATTATTAGAATTTATCTTCTGATTCTTTGATTTATTTGTTTAGCCAATCGGGTATTGCTACGTCTGGGAGGATATTCAAAATTCCTTATCTTGCAGCGGGAATGATGATGATCTTCTAAATGGTGTTACTCAGTCTCTCGATGTAGTAATCCCAATCTAAGATCTCCTTCATTTCAAGATTCTTCCCATCGAGGGAGGAATCCTTCAACCATTTTCTGAGGAACTTCTTCTTTATGGAATCCTCCGAACTAAAGATCTATATAGGAATCGAGCGATCACCTTTAGTAGCTTCTTGTGGTTTTTTGCTCATTAAGAAATGGCAGCAAAGTGACCTGCCTTTAACGATATCTGGGCCAAGTAATTCTTTAAGTCTTTTCGCACAAGTAATACCAACACCTTTTTGCTCACCGTATTCACTTAGTTCCTTAGATAGAACTTTACTTTCTCCAATATATTCAATGAGTTCACTGTCATTTAAACCCTCACCCTAGAGAGAAAGAGAGTACACACAAGAAGATTAATAATTGAATGCCTATCTTCTTGTATTCATTTTTCATTAATTTTACTTTGTTTTTGAGGAGATTAAGCCATTTCTTGGCTACTTTCGCACATGCTTCATAGCATTCGACAAGATTCGTTCCAGCTAAGAACTAACTGAAAATCTCCGATTAGAAGATCTTAATAATATTCAGTTCTCCTCTACGCTTGATTTCAAATCCTTTCAACTCTGCTAGCTTACCACTCTTGTGATACACAACATACCTCTTTTTCAACAGTTTACCTTTCCAAATAGGAATAAATATCAAGTTAATTATGTCTTTTCGTTCATTTTGTTCAGTTTACCTTCTTCTCTCGCAGCTGGTATGATCATCGCTCTATATGGTCCATCTAACTCAAAGAAAATACTCATTTCTAGATTCTTCTCATAGAGTTACTTTCCTTCTGGTGTGACATTCAACGTCTAATACTGTCTATTGCAGTATTTTTCATACACTAGATAATTCAATATCGAACAGGGATAATCCATTTTCGCTTTTTTCCCATCTTTGAATTGAATCATGAAATCCTCTGGGAATCCTTATGGCAGCAAGCACCAAATACCATCAGTATCTAATTCGAGAGGCTTCCCAACACAATCCACGAAAGCCTTAGCGTCAGAGATGATACTTGATCCGATATGTGTGACCATTGCAGCCATTTCCATGGAATACCATCGTGCACCTTTACGCATGACATATCCGTAGAAACTGTTCAGAATGATCTTATGAGCAAGTTGCATGGATTCGTATAATGCCTCCATGTTGTTAGCTTCTTTTTTGCCTTCAGCATTACCTTTTTTACCTGCTTCTTCAGCTTTGCCTTTCCAGATTTTCACAAGACCCTTGAACTTATAACGGCGATCACCTACAGAGGGAAAAAGGAAGAAAAGTTGAGATAACAGAAATATATTGAATTTAAGATGATTTATCGTACGAAAAGCTCTGACTGTATCGATGTAGAAGGAGTTTTCTCTCATGCAGACAGTGTTCTGTTTGAGAGTTGTTTCTTTGACATGGATCGTCTTGTAAGTCTTTTAGGAATATTACTTCACTCTTGCTTTCAATGCTTTGTAGAACTCTTCAGAATTATTACTAGAATCCCATGCATTTCTATTGTTCTCTTATGCCTACCCAAAACACAAACCAAACAGTCAGTTCAATTCTAATTCCCACTCATTTATTTTCTTATTTTTTACATTTGTTGCTCGTTCATATTCTAGATTACTCTTAACATTCTCGAATTCATTTCGACTCAAGGGAAAATACTCCCCTCTCCACTGCCAATCCAACGGTCTCTTGCATTCATTCTCTGGAGAATTATACAAACACCCTGAGCAGACTTATTCATTCACAATCGCGACTGGCTGTAATCGATTTGTTAGAATAATATTTGGATACATTGCCGCTACGTCTAAATGATAAATTAAAGGGAAAGCATCATGCGCTTGAGGATTAGGCACATCTCTTAAAATCGTTAATTTCTCGATGATTGCGCTCTTCAATCCCTCGTAATCTGCAATATCCTCGATTTTCTTGAACATTTCAATTCTCAGCACAAAATCCAGCAGTTTATCGATATTCTCAATCAATGTCTAGAATGCACCTTTTTCGAATGTAAATTTCGTTTTGATATCTGATCGAAACACACCACTTCGCAAGCATTCTACTTTACCACCTATATACGTCTCCGAATCGAGCCAATGTCCTTTATACATCTTTTCTTTTTCTTCCATCTTTTTATTCGGGAAAATTATCCCTCTGTGGAATGCTTCTGTCATGAGGAGATTCTCGCATAATGTACCTGAACCTTTACGAAGAACTTCATCTTCGAAGCAAGGAATGATTGTGCACAACGCGAAGATAAAATCGTGAATGTGCTTCTTGTAGATGAAATATGTTGCGACGGCATCGGAAATGGAATATTCCGCCATTTCTTAAGTGTTAGATCTCGCTAAAGGTACCATTTTTTCAGGATCGACTTCGATGGGCTCATAGCCTAGTTTTGATCTAGTCACAGCTTTCAAACCGTGACTGCCTTAGGGTAGATAAGCATCACGAATTACCCAATATAAACAATCTAAATGGGTTAAATATCTACCAAAATATTCTGGACCATCTTCTAAAAATAAACCGATTTCTTGCTCTAACGATAACCCTAGTTGTCGGCAACGCTCGTGGATAAATGGCCAATCGAAGTTATCTCCGTTAAATGATGTAATAATCAATGGCTTGTAGTCTACAATGATATCAAAGAATCGCTTGATTGTAGCTCTCTCGTTGGATTCATTGTAGACAGTGACGGAGCATTCAAATTCAGGTTTAGGTGCATAATCAAACCCTACAACATCCTATCCACAGAAATCCCTGTTAACAATGAGATACGCATCACCTTCGTACATTAGCGATATCATCATTACAGAATCTACTTTAGAATCTGGAAATCTCAATTCTGCTTTGCTCGTTTCAATATCAAATGCTAAGAACTTCAAATCAGGCTTCTCAACTATCTCCTCCATGCATTCGATTTTGTCCACGAAGTTATTCGCAAAGGAGATCTTATACCTGTGAAGGGAAAAAGTCATCAGAATAATTAATGAAAACAACAGCTGTTATCAATTTTAACATCTCCCTTCTTTTTAAACTCTCCATACCATTTAGCTATTCTGATATCTAAGTCAATGCTCACTCTGGAATGATATGGCACGTCGTATTCGCGAATGTCAGAAATATACTCCAGCAAATCAGTCTAGCTGAAATCTATGGCGAAGTTGCTGGAATTCCCACCCATGAGGGTATTCAAGGAGTTGTTGTACAGTGAAAGCAATTAAGTAGAGTTCACTTTTTTCTTATCAATTCTTGGTTTGAGTTATGAACGGACATGCATGAGATCACTGATGGTATTAAATGACAATTTTATGAATTTCCTGTGTCTCCCTGATAAATGATTGATCTACTCTAAGTCGATCTTCTCAACGATCGATGCACTTGACAGTTTCGTGCCGAATTTCTTCTCCAGAAAAAATGCAATCTCCTTTTCAAGATTTCTCTCACAGGCGACATAGAAATATGGCTGGAAAAGCACATTCACTTTGAATTAATTTCCGCTTTCTTGCATGCCGTACACCTGCAGCATGGTATGCTCGTTCATTTCTTCATCGAGAATCGAACTAGTCTTGAAATTCGTAATGAACCCTAAACGCGCTGGACCATCTTTAACTGTCTCAATGTCGAACTTAGCATCGACGATGTCTTGGATTCGCTATCTTTCACTCTTCTCGAAAAACGCTCCACCGGATGCTGCAGCATTAGATCTGTTACCCCAGTTGTTCATTTCGCTTGTATTGCTAATATATTATTTGTCCTAATAATTAACTTTTTTCAAAGAATGATAAACAATTAACACAATTGATAGATTGATTATCTGTCGGCCTGTCTCTCCCGCCAGAACACTGAATATCTAAGTACTCAAATCACTTGCATATCCTGAATTCTTAAAAATACCCGCCAATGATTTTGCAAGGATTTTGCAGATAAAAAAAAGAGAGAATCAAACTGATCAAGATTTGTTCTCCCCAAGATACTTTTCTCTCTTCTTAAAAAACACGCTCATTTCAGCTTGTATTTCCTTATTTATTAAACTTCCAGATTCAGCAACCACTACAGATATCCATAGGAAATAGGTGCATAGGAGCAATATAAAAATATATTACGATTTGAAGAGACACTAATATGCAATAACACAAAACAAATTGACACAAATAATTATCAATAAGAGTCCTAGCTTAAATAGGATTTAAACCAGCTCAAACAAAATTTTAAGACGCCCATGCGCTCCTCCAGTTTGTCCCCTTGATTTCCCTCTTATTCATTTGTTCGCTAATTTCGGCTCACCACTCGTCGACTTGCAAGAAGTTGACCTCACTTTCATCTGTGGTTGCTTTGAGTACAACTTCGGGCACATCAAACTTCCTGATTTTCTGAAGTCTCTTTTCTTTTGGTAATGACGGTAATAGACTTATTTTTTATTTCAGCCAGATCTCGTAGTCTTGCTTGAATTCCTCATATTCGATAGATGCTTGGGATATATATTTCAAGTATTACTACTCTAATTGCTAGAATTCCTCTTCGATTTCTTGAAAGCAAAACGTTAAAAAATGTAAGGAATTGCAATAAGAAAATAAGAAAATCAAACAAAATCAAGGAATAGCCTCATCTTTCTCTCCCCTTATATCCTTAACATATCTCCCTTACTCTCTGGTTAGTGGAATCTCTTGTGATTATAAATAATCTATGGCTTGAACGAGGAAGCATTTGTTGTTGTAGCTGATCCTGGCGGTGGTGGAATCTTCTCCGATGACTTCACTCCAAGTTATGTACTCGAATATTCTCCATATTCGTCTTCTTTCTGTAAGACTACTAGCTAATGATTATTATGTGCAGTAGCTCGCATGAGATGATGTTTTATCTAAGAAATATCACTTTAGACTTTCTAAATCTACTCAATCTCCACACCATCGAACAGATCTAGGAGCATATCTTTATCAGGTCCTTTCGGAATCTCTCGTGAGTTCATCAAGGAAGAATTCAAATCGTCTAAGATATTCGAGTTTTGCTTGGTAACTTCTTCTTTGATGCGCTCGTTCTCTTATGTGAAGGAAATTTCCAAGATCGAATGCTAGGAGCTCTTATGATGAGCTGAAGAATTGGCGTAGAATTTCTATTCTTATTTTTGAAGCAGTTTCGTTCGCATTTTTTAATGGAACGTAGCTTCTTCTTAGCGCTTTGATGTTTGAATTATGTATTTCTTCTTAGCCGACTCGAGAATGTTCAGCGCCTTCTTGTGAAGAAGGTGGATCAGATCGTGCTAAGCAGAAAAAGTTAATATTTTACTACAAAGGGGGATAAAATTTTAGATCATTACGATAAGAATGTTCTTTCGTTCAGAATGGTTAGCGTTATTCAGAATCTATCGCTTCAGATCCCTAGAAGAAAAAAATGCATAATTTTACATGCAAATTTGCGAATATGTATTTATGTCTGTATGCTCTGCTTACTCGATGGTTTAATATCTTGTTTTCTGTGTATCGTATAGATGGTGAATGCGATACACAAGGAAATATTGAAAGATCATCCTTACATTGTACGACCAATGCATGAATAATCTAATAAATAACAAAGAAGGTCAAATTGTATGAAGCAACCAAAGCTCTTTGTGTTTTATGTTTTATTGTCATACTTGAAAAACAAAGGTGAATAGAGATATTCACATATTTCTCTTTGAAAATCTGGTGGGAAAAGCAAGAAATTATTGTAAATCACCCAGATCACATGTGAGATACTCCCCGAATGATCTTGCTCTAAGACTAAACTGATGCCTTTGAAGAAAAACCCGAAATCAAAGACCGTCGGGATGCTCTTGTTATTGTCAGAAAGTGATCGCATCCAAGAATTCACGAGCTCAAAAGTGCAGACAGTTTACGCTGAATCATACACGCTAAAAGATGTACAAGAAACGGAAAAAAAGAAAAAAAAATTAGCATTTTTAAATTGCATAGCTTGATAGCTATTACAGCAGAATTGGCTTACTTAGTTTTATTGAAAAGTAGCGAAATCAGTGGATTGAGTAGTTTCTCATTGTTCAAAATCGTTTATGATGTTGTTTTAATCGCCTCTGAATACTACAATATTTCCCTAGTTTTCATTTCCACTAAGAACGCTTTGAGAAGAACTAAATACCCTGGGAGATCCTACCAAGGCACATGCTCCTTGACAACAACAGTTTTACTGACATACTGCAGCCATTCCGTTAAAAAAAAGAAAAACGCTACACCTCTTTTCGCGAGCCGTTACGACCATTTCTAATCATTAAGGATCTTATCAAGATCGGAGAAGTGTTGCTCCCCCCATTCTTAAGTCTTCAAGAATCGATAAAATCCATATTCCCAGTCGAATAAGCTGATGAATTCATTATTTCTCATGAGTTTTATGTTTTTCTTCTCATCAAGTGCATATTCCGTTCCACGCCATTCAGTGATTTCAATATCATCTTCACGTACAATCACACTGAGTAATTTCTCACGGAACTCAGGGATTCTAAGGTCAACAATATGCACAATGAAGATTAGAAATCTTAAATTCCATTGTAATTTTGTCTTACCTGAAATATGCGACTGCGCAGTAATTCTCTACGAATTATCTTTCCTTCTCACTCAGTGCTTTCTAGTACAACTTAATCAAGACTTTCTCGAGTGTTGTATACAGCAACTTTTAATAACTTAATGCTACTTTCATTTTCGCATTAAGCT
>Ga0302285_10001122_pt1 | contig 14740 bp, 9 predicted proteins | sample III_Fen_E2_2_FD_200455 | JGI IMG/M metagenome (GOLD analysis project Ga0302285, IMG submission 200455) | Peat permafrost microbial communities from Stordalen Mire near Abisko, Sweden - III_Fen_E2_2 | ecosystem: Environmental > Terrestrial > Soil > Wetlands > Permafrost | place: Sweden: Abisko... | reverse complement strand
AAAATCAACCATAATAGAATCAAAATATAAGTCGAATTTTTAGTGTTTTGGAGTTCTTTCTTAGCCATAAGGCAACAATACTCTCTCCTCTCTACATCTATCTGCCAATCAATGTATCTAAAATATTATATTTCGTCTATCCATTGATTTTAAAGTTAAAATCATCAACCTATTGATTCAAATACATTCTGCTCTTAAAAAATAAGCGAGAGAAAAGATAAATATTTTTGGGAGAATCAAGCATTCTTCCTCTTGGAAATCAATAATTTGAAATGAAATTGAAGTAGAAAAATATATCAGTTATCTAGCTTTAAATATCAGAAACTGGAATGTGAATTTGGGAGAAAACATATAACAAAAGAACAAAAACTAATAATCTCATAAAATAAATATATCAAATGGATCAAAAAAATAAAGGAAAGAAAGGAGCTGCTACCGATGCTAAGGCTGATCCAGTCGTCGCTGATCCTAAGGTCCCCGCTGGTGACAAGGGCAAAAAAGATGACAACAAGAAAGGTGGTGGAAAAAAAGGTGGAAAGTGATTTATGAAAAAAATCACTTTTTTATCAGAAATTATTGTTTTTATGTTGCATTTTTAATCATACTTTAACTGATAAATATTACTTATGAAAATAATTGATTTCTTTTATATGGGGATGGAAGTTGAAATTGAAAAGAAGATGAGATAATATTAAGATGGGGAGGGGATTTTAATTAAGGAAATAAGAAAAAATAACTCGATATAAAGAAAATAATCAATCAAGGAAAAGGATAGGATGTTCATTACTTGGAACAACAAACAATTAATAATAATAATTTATTCATCTTATCTTCTAGTTTCTTATTGTGTTTGGAGAGACCCAAGAAGTTTTGCCATTTTTTCTTTTCAACTTTATGTAACAAACCAATCTAAATATAGAATAACTTATCATCCATAATCCTAAGAAGATTATTTTATATTTTGAGAAACAATCCTCACCATTTTGCTGCAAGATATGTTAACTTCGAATTCAGTTCACAATGATTATAACTCTTAAGTCGATAGTTCTCGATAATAAAAATGGACTTTCTTGCTATGTTTTATTTTGAATCAAAGACTTAAAAACATGTGAAAATCATTTTAATATGATTTTTCCAAAAATAGCTGAAGCCCACAAAGGATAATCGTCAATTTCTTCATGTTCAAAATAATTAATTTGAAGCTTGATTTCTTTCTTCCTTTCTAAGGATCAGTGTCCTATTAATTTAAAAATATTATACCTAGGAAAAACTAAATAATTGCAGAATCAATATCTTCTGCGTAAGAGCATTCTATTCATATTTATTGTAAGTTTATAAATCGGAGTAAATTCTCATCATTTCTTAAGGTTCTTGCAGAGAGGATCAATACAATTACTGCAGAGAAAGAGAGAAGTTATCCTGATAACTAAGATCCCACAGCTATTTTAGTATTTTAAAAGATTAAAATCTAGCAAATACTGTCACATATCTAAGAATTCGATCTTCTCAAATGAGTTTACCAATGCAAAACTCAAGCTCTTTCTTGGGTTTTGTACCTTCCATGGTTATTCAACATCTCCTCCATAAAAGTCGAATAGCAGAAAAAAACGCAACAGCATTAATCTCCTAGCTTCCTGAACAATAATCTCTTAAATCAGTTGTAATGTTCGCAGATATTAGTGGATTTACAAACCTCACAGAAACACTCACTAAAAAAGGGCCGGAAGGTGCTGAAATCATTGCATTTGCTCTGAATCGTTATATGGAGCTGATGGTTAAAGAAATTGGTCGTTCAGGTGGAGATATTTTTAAATTCGCTGGTGATGCAATGATTGTTGTTTGGCCTCCTCCGAAAGAAGAAGCCTAATTAAAAAATACATGTAGATAAGCAGTCTAAGCAGCATTGTCGATTTAATCTAAGCTAGACAATATGAATATCACTAATGGCGTGAAACTGTCTGTTAAAATTGGATTCGGGGTAGGGGATTTCACAATAATTTATGTTGGAGGCATCTTTGGAAGAGCAGAATACCTTCCTGCTGGTGATCCTTTGACTTAAGCCTTTGCGAGTGAGCACGCAGCAGAAAGTGGTGGAGTAGTTAACTGCAGTGAGTAGATATATGAATACATCAAGGAGAATTTTGTAGTCAACATAAAAGATCCACAACACAAGATTTATTAAGTCAAAAAAGTTGAAAAAAAGGTCATGGTAAGCTGTTTACAAAAAATGAATCTTTTTAAACTGAAAAGAAGATATTATCTTGCTGCAATATTATTATTTTACAATAACCAAAATAATTGCTTAGAGTTTCTATTAACTATTCTTTTTATTTTTTAAGGTAAAAGCCGATGCATAAATCATCAAAGACAGTTTACAGAGTGTTGACATAGAAAAAATTAAATCCTCTGTATACCAGTACATCCCAAGATCCCTCCAAGCCTACATTCAATACGAACAAGAACAATGGAGCTCTGAACTTCGTATGGTGACAATTCTATTTATGAACATTGGAATCGATCTTTCTGATTGTGCTAAAGCAGAAGGTCTGAACAAGATTCAAAAAGTTATCCAAGATATTTAGAAATGCGTGTACATGTATGAAGGCTCGCTGAATAAATTTCTCATGGACGACAAGGGTTCTACTTTGATTGTGGTATTCGGTCTCCCTCCAATCACACATTAAGATGATGCTGTACGTGCGGTTCTGTGTTCGTATGCTATCAAAAAACAACTGAGTAACGTTATTTGATGCTTTGTTGATTGTTTATTAATTGTACGCCTTGACCTTTCAGAGCAAGATAATTGTAAATGCAGTATTGGTGTTGGTACTGGTCTTGTTTTCGCAGGAGTTGTTGGTACAAGTGGAAACAGAAGAGAATATTCTGTTCTTGGTGATAGTGTTAATCTCTCAGCACGTATGATGCAGAAGGCTTGCTCCGAACAAGATGACAAATTTAAAATATTATGTTCTGAGTCGACCGTTCGACATGCCTCTCATAAAATCTCGTTTATGTACAAAGAGAGTAGCTATTTCAAGGTACAAACTAGAATTTCACTTAAATAATTAAAATTCCTAACTTTTACGAACTTTCTTAGGGAAAAGCCAACCCGATCCCTGTTTATGCGCCCCTCGATCTTGAAGACACAGAAATTACTAAAATTGATCGGGAGAATAAATTTCCATCCCTGCGAACTCATTTATTTTCTTTCCCGATGGATCCTCAAGAAAAACCTAAGAAAATGGAGTTCTTCAACTACATGAAGGGGCAATCCAAGAGCTTAAAGGATGCAGAGGATTTCATCAGGAAGTTTAGGGATTTTACATTCCCCAAAGGCTGTTTGATAATTAGCGGAGAAATGGGTGTTGGTAAGAGTCTTTTATTGAGGAAACTGATCTACTCGACACAAAATCAAATCGACAGGAACAAAAATATTATTTACAAATATAATGAACGGTTTTCGATTCTTGTTTCAAACTTAGATCCTTCTAATAAATTTAAAAAAATGAATATCATGAGATACATCCTACGTCAAGTCATCGAAACAATCGAGAGTCGTATCGATGAGACAGGCAACAGGAAAAGTATCACCTAATTCATAGATTCTTAGAACTGTAATTAGAATTATTCAAACAATTAAATGTTGGTGTTATTTTGTTTTTTTTGTTTATTTTTTGAATTTTATTTTTATTTTTCTTCTGTGTTTTCTAGTTCAATCTGAAAAACTAAAAGAATCTCAAGTAGTCCATGGATACATTGAAACATTCAAGGAAATATGCGGGATCGTCTAGCGTGATTACGTGGAGAACTTCCCTCCTCCAATAGATAAAACACCTGAGGACTAATTCAAGAGAAAATTTAAAGAAGAAACTTAAATTTTATCGAGACTAGCATTAGAAATATTTTCCTTATACTTCCAATAACCCTTGAAAGACAAACGAAAAAGTAATTCCAATCAATTCTCATCTAACTATTCTTTAATTTCAAACACTTTCCCCCTCTCTTTCCCTTTTAGACTCAGCTATTTCCGCTTCAAGTTTAGAATCTTCCTCAGGGTCACAGCTCCGAAACTCCGTGGACTACAATCGATATGAGAAATTAAAAGACACAAAGAATATAATAGCACCCTTGATTATTTGCTTAGATGATCTCCAATATGCTGATACATATTCCTTTTAAGTTATTGGCGAACTAATTAAGAACTTCAATCAAGTCTTCATTGTTGGAGCATTGCGAGATTCACAATTAGAAAAACCAATATTTCCTCATCCGTTTTTAGCATCCCAAGAAAAGATATTCGAAGAAGGAATTGACAATATCCAGAGATAACTCAATAAAATTGAATTCACTGACTTCGGAAATAAAGGTAAAAAATCATCATTCATGACAATAAATTACTTATTATTTTTGCATTAACAGAAAGTGAGCTATTCATGAGGATATAATTAAACAACTTGCCAATGGATAAGATTAAGGAAGTTGTCCAAAAAGTATTTGGATTGAACAAAATCTTGTATGCAGATAAAATTCTGCAATCAAGTGCAAGCCAGTAGCAGCACATAGAATAAGGGACTCAAGTAATAGACTAGCACAATCTCAGCGGATTGCACTATATGGAAATTGCGAATAATGCCTAGCACAATATGGAAAACAAAAAGCAATTAGAAGCTGAGGAAGGAATGAAAATAAAGTTTGCGAAGTATGAAAAAGATGGGTTCAGCTATTTGTTTTTCTCGAAAATCAAGGGACAACTCGTCAAAGAGCCAGATTATTTCTTCCATAATTTCCTTTATTACAAGACCTAGGGGAATCCTTTACTTGCACTTCATTTCATTCAAAATCTGATTGCTTAAGAGCTGCTTCTTATTAAAGATGTAAATTTCTTCGCACCAGTTGAAGAAAGAGGCCCTGATGGAGCACTTAAACCTGAAATTGAAGAACAAAAGAGGAAATATAACGAAATGATTAAGGATGTTGGATATATCACTGGACACTTGAAAAAAGCTATTCTTCTTGAAGATCTCATTACAATAGACGTTCCTCAATGTAAGAAATTTTCTTTCATGTAACATTCTAATGGACTAATGATTCATTTGTGTACATAGGTAAATACAATATAAACACTCCTATGATAGACAAGCTTGGTATTCTGGATTAATTGGTTCTGAAGATTGCAAGTGTAATTGGAGACATCTTCGACATCTAAACTCTATTGTAAGTGCATCCCTTTGGCAATGTCATCAAGCCTGAGAAATTAGTTGAGACATTGCAAGCACTTGAACAGCAAAATTTTCTAGAAATAGTCAACTAAAACACGAATAATATTTTCTACAGATTCTCGCATTTATTCGTTAGGGAGACGCTCTACTAAAGATTGATTTATCAATAGCGTCGCTAAGTGCATTTAGTTGTAGCAGAGGCACTTTAAAACTCTATTTCTCTTCCACACAACTAAGAAGATGATATTGAAAAGCTCAAATACTAATGGGTCCTCGGGGAGGGTAACGTAAGGAATACGGTTATTTTCAATATTTTTTCTTCTTCTAAAATAATTCTTTTAAATAGAAAGATATTTCTGTCACAGAGCTTCCACACAAAGCTAAGAGATCTATCATAGTCAAGAGAATCTAATCTCAGTTATTTGAGACTCAAAACAGCTCCAGTACTATTATTAAGTAGGATTATCTTGAGAAAAAATCAGACTACAGCAAATACAGCTGGGCAAAACGATATGTTGTGATGAACACCAAAGATATCAGGTGAGTTGAGATAGTTATTTATTCCAAAAATGTCTTATCGAATGTTTATCACAGATACTATTATACAGTGGAAGACTCTAAAGATAAGCCAGACGAATATCTAGGTGCCATTCCCCTTCGATTTATCTATGAAGTGAATATGCTCGATCCTAAAGAGTACAAAAGAAAGGATTTCCCTTTCAGAATTTAAGCCAGCACATGGTATAAAAAGACTAAGCAACAACTTAAAAGAGACTTTAGTTTCTCAGCATGTTCAAAGGAAGAGTATGAAGTAAGAAACTGAGAGGATTTCTGATGTTGTTGTTGCTTGATGATTTTAATTTATTTTTGATAAAAATTTGAAGGAGTGGTACATCTATTTGAACATTGCCAAAACTAAGGCGATTCAAGATGAATTCCACAGGGAATACGGCAAAGTTAATATTCTGAAAGGAGCGTAGGAATTTGATATCTAACTCCGATCGTTTATTGAGTAAAAGCGTGTCTAAGTTAGCTAAAAAAGTACAGAAAACAATAAACTTCGCAAGATGGATGTATCATCAGTTAAAAGTCCAATGTCAAAATTGCATAAAATGAAAGAAAAGGAAATGTAAGAGAAATATCAAACAATCGAGACATATTTGTATTAGATCTTTATTGATTTGAAATTCAAGGAAAAAGGAAGAAGAAAGAGGAGCAAATCAATTGACACAAGATCTCACAATGCAGCAGAACTAAGATAACTTAAAGAATAAAGTCAATACTTTCCTTAAAAAAGGCATGATGCTGTTCTTCACACATCTATTCAGCTAGACTAGTCGTCGCAGTGGAGAACGAGTAGAATTTGGTGCAAATGAAGATCAATTTTTAGATTCTCCAGGTTAAATCTCCCATAAACGAGAAAAGCAAGCAATATCTTATCCTGAAGAAGACGATACACACCGTAAATTATCTATTGATTCAGAGTCCATGAATGACTCTAGAATCATTATGAATATGGATTTCTCCCATTAAATGTCCTCAACTAATTCAAATTTAGACGCAGAATTTCTCTCGATAAAAAAACGAGTTACGATTCTTCCAAATAACTCAGACCTTTAAACAGCGCCCTCCTAAGCTATTCCAAAGTCAAAGACTTAGAGGAAATCTATTTTACTTAATTTAAAAGCAGCAGGAGGGTAAGATACTCCAAGTTCAATGCAATTAATAGCAGATGCAGTGATTTAATAAAATAAATATTAAACTCCACCTTTAGGATAGTTACCTAATATTACCACAAAAGACATTCCTTCTAAGGAGAGTTCAAGTGATAACGAGAATTCAAAGAAACAACCAGATAGATAAGATAAGGATACTTTAAAACAAGATTCAGCAGCAAATTCACCTTCTGAACCTTAAAAGTCTTTTGGTTTTTAAAATGGAAATATCCCAAATAAATCAATATTTGCCACCAACTAACTTCCAAATAACGCAGGGAATCTAAGTTTATTTGCACCTGCTTAACATACTAACTCAGTAACTCAGCTAAATGCAGCTAACATTAATACAACAATCCAAGCTTTGTCTTAATAAACAAACAACTTGAACTTCACTAAAGACTCCAACAAAGAAACTGAGAAGGATGTTCTTTAAAATGGTTATATTTCTCAAACTAGGAGCTAACGAAATAGTATCGAAAGTATTGGACAACCTAACAAACCAGGATTAAGTGGTTTTGCCAAACAACCAGAGAAAAAAAGATCCATAACTCTTATTAATCCAATTTCTTTCTCATCAGCGCTCAATACTAATAATAATACTAATACTACTTCTAATTCGAATACTTAAGTAACATTTACTCCATTAATGATGGGTGGTAGTTTCAGTGCAGTAAATGGATCTGATACCTAACGAAGGCGTTAGTCTATGTTGTCAGCCCTCTCGAATAATCCATTTCTAAGTAGCAGTTTTAATACAAATGTGAATAATTCCCTTTCACTTGGAAACAATGAAAATGCTAATTTCCCTCGATTTGGGAAACAAGAAATTGATATCTCATAACTGAAAACATCACACTACATCGACGATCAAACTTAAACTCGCAGCACTGACGAACAAATGACATATTAAACTAAAAAAATGTTTGACTTTTAAACCGATGTATCAGATGAAGACAAAGCAAATCGGTTGATTGGCTCTAATGATAGTATTCAGCATCGAATAATGACTTCCTCTGGGAATCTAATGCACGACAATAACAAAAAAAACACCAGCAAAGAAACCCTGGGTAACAGCAAAGACAGTAAGAGTCTAAGCAGAGAAACTCTCGCAGCTAATCATGAGAATATGAACTCCAGCAAAGAAACTATGCGTTCGGCGAGATAACTTGCTGCTTCGAACCTCTCAAGTAGTTAATTCTTCGCTGAAGGTAAGTGTTTTTATTCACACAATTCAAGTCAATTCAACACTTTTTTGATATTTTTGTTGTAATATTTTCAGGCATGTTTAAAGTCCAAGCACTATGCCAATCGATATCAATCAAGGGCGACTTTAATGTTACTAAAGATGAAATCTGTGATGCTTCTCTGAATCGGCAAAAAAAAGAAGTTGTGACTATTCATAAAGGAAACTAATAAGCAATTTTCTTGAGATCAAATTTTAATTTTATTAACAACCCTTTGTTAAATATCTTCTCTCCAACAAAGATCGAATCGGTTCCTTCTGAACCTCGTCATCGCATAGATATCAAAGAAGCAGAACAGCTATCTCTAGAATCTCAAGATCCCTTGTTTAAAGAATCTAAAGATTTTCGCTCATAATATCTTTTCTCCAAAGCAGTTGTAGATGAAGGAGACAACACACCTGTCTCTGAAAGTCAGCTATTTTGATTTTTCAAATCCAAATTCTTTATATTGTTCATTTCTACTTTTTGTTGATTATTTATCTTATCATTCGTTTACCTCTTCTTTTATTCACAAAAAAATACAAGATTTCTCACCACAAAGAATTTCATTCAAAATAATTGATTATTCAAAAAAAACATTAATGCTCTTCTTTCAAATAATTCACTTTGAACACCAAAAAAGGCAACAAGATAGACAAAAATTACAAGATAAAATAGGTCTTAAAGTCTAAAATATCATAACTAAAAGGAAAATACTGTGAAATTTATTTATTTGTTTTTTGATGTTGTTATATTTATGATTTATTGTTTTATTTTTTTAAGTTAGTTTGTATTTCAATATTCGTTTATGAGAGAGAGAGGAGATTATGAGAGCGAGTAATAATTGATGTGAATATTTTTAATAAAATCAAGAGGGTGATTTGAGTTTTCACAGTTACAATAATGATCATTTTTCGATAATTTTCATAGATTTTTTTAAAATGAAATGAGATTTTTTTTTTCTCAGAAAAGGTAATATCTTCAAGTTCTTTTAGTTTAACGAATGGAAGCATGCAAACCAGGTTTCTTAGGAATGAAATGTGTTTAGTTTGGGCATAACTAAGAATCACTGGTATTGATGCCTAATAGTGGATTAAAAAACTTGAACTTCTGATATGTTTGTTGTTGTTTTTTTCCCCCCCCTTTTCTTTTTATTGTTTCTAATTTTATTCTTTTTAATTTATTTTTTGAGCGTTAGGAACCTTGGGAGGAGGGGAGAAGAGATTCTATTGAAACAGATAATAATTTAACAATATTTCAAGTGTTTAATTATTATTTCCTATTTAAATTTGAATAAGTTAGTTAGCTTTTCTGCGTGAGAGAAACAACTCAAAGAAAAGTGATAAATTAATTTTTTTTGATTCAATCTTTTAACAAAGAAGTGAAAGCACAATGAAAGAAAGCAACAAGCCTTAGTTTTTCATTATTTCGTTATGAATTTTTTAAAATACCTCGGAAATCAATTCTTAATGCATTCAAGAATTCGAAATGCTTAGTTTTTACAGTAGAAGTGCGCATGCACGCATCCCAGAAGACTTTCTCATTATGAATTCACTGTCCCATTGTAGTTTGTTTCAGAATTACTCCAAGACATTTGACCTTGAATGGTCTTAAGAGAAGAAACATCTACACTCAAAAATGTTGTCATAAATACATTCAAAATAACAATAAATGAACTGAAATATTGTTTTAACGAGCTGAAAGATTATGTATTGACTCATCTTAACTTCTCGATATGAAAGAAGAAGAGAAGAAAGATGCTTAAAATATCAATATTGATAAGAAAGATCTAAATAAATTGAATTCAATAAAGAAAATATCATGATTGATACAATAACAATAAATTAACAATAAAAAACACAACTATTCTTGAATATCAACAACAAGAAATGGCTAATACTTGAAATAATTTGGTAAAATATGAAAAATATGAAATTATACGGAGAGGATTCGTCAGTTAGGAATTAATTTAAATTTTTTCTTTAATTAAAAAGTAACAAAATAGCGAAGTGAAAAAATTCAAAGAAGAAGATTAATAATTAAAAAAATCTTATGAAAATGATGATTTTCACTGTTATTACAATCAGCAATACATTGTTAGCAGTTAATTTCTAAAGACAATACGAATCAAAAAAAAAAGAGTTAACTGCCTTTTAATTTTTACAATCAAAAAATAATCAAGTTTTTTTTTAATTAAGGCATTCCCCTTGATTATTGAAGAAACTTTAATATTTTCCCTTTCCCCATTGAAGCTTCTCTCTTTTGCAATTAACCGCGCACAAATTAATTGCAAAATAAAATTAAACAACAAGGGGGAATCAGTTCAAAAGAAAAGAAGGAGAAAGATATGGAAGACGTTTTTTATCTTGTTATTCAAGTGATGGTACACGCCCCTGAGTTTTTATTGCATCCCAATCTTCCTTGGCATTTCCTTCTAGCAACAGTGTGCGTTAATGCAACCATGTAATTGGCTTGTTTAAAACATGCAAGCTAATATATGATACATGTTTAAAAACTTCTAAGATTTAATGGCATTTTGTAAACAAAACATTTTGTAAACGTCTATGTTCATCTCTCTTTCAATCAATCAATACAATGAACGATAAAAAGAATAAAAAACAAAGAAATATAAATATCAGCATAAACTTAAAGAGAGAATAGAATAGAATTCCTCTTTCCTGAAATTAAAGTAAGGATAAATACTGTCAAATAAAAAAACCAGATCGTTCTGGTTTAAAACTTAAATAAAAAAAAAAAAAAACAATGAAAAAAAGAAAAAAAAATGAAATTTTTCTATGGACAAAATTAAATTAGTTAGTAACTCTAAAAAAAGCTAATTCGTGCTTGATTTGTAGATCTTAGATAATGAAAATTAATTAAAAACAGATTTTTTTAAGTTAAGTAGGATTTTTAGGAATGGAAGTTGAAAAGAAAGAATCGAAAACAAGCAATGCCTTGGTGGAAAGTAAGCAACTCTTAGAGAGTTTCCAAGAGACTAAGCAAGTGACTGAGAATAAAGCAGATGAGGAAGATAAGGGAGCAATTAAATTCACTTAGAAACTGCATGATAAGCATGGATTTTTAGGTAATCTATTTGAATGTAAAATCATAATAGATGGCTTGCAGTTTAAGTCTGTAGAGCATTACTATCAGGCAATGAAATATGAAGGAACTAAGAAGTTTGAAGTTGTTAGAAGAGCAGGAAAACCTATCGATGCTCATAAACTAGCGTAAAAGAAGGATATACCTAAAAATAAAGATTGGAATGATCTGAAGATTGTTTACATGAGAAAAGCGATTCAAGCGAAGTTTGATTAGAATGAAGGACTCAAAAAGCAATTAATCGAGACTGGTAACTAATCTCTACTTGATATGACATCTAATCATAAATTCTGGGCTATGGGAGATAAAGAAGCAGGCTAGAATTTCAATGGAAAGATTCTTGAGGCTATCAGAGCTTAGTATAATAAGGATAAAGCAGAAGATGTAGCTATTGAAGCATGAGAGAATATATTGAGATGAGTATGTAAGGAAATGTAATTCGTGTAAATAAACAGTATTTTAGAATAACCCCTAATTGTATTACCAAGAGATATTTCATTGATATTTTGTGATAAATGTGTTAACATTTTTTATCAAATAAATCTGTTAATCGTTCGTTTGACTGATTAAGTTTATTATTACTTTGTACTTTTTAGATCTGTTAAATTATTCTTATTAATAAGATCATGTTTTTGTAGGAAAAAAGAAAATCTTTTTCTTTTGAGATGAGTTAGCCTGCAGCAATTTTGATCAATTGTATTGAATAGCCTATCTTGAAATGACAATTTTTAAATTTGTACTTAAAAATAGCTTTAATGAAATTAATTATGAAATAATAGAACGAATAGCATTTTGAATTAATTGAAAGATTAAAAATAAAATAATAATTAAAATTAAAATTGAAATGAGTTAATTGTGATTGATTTGTAAGATAAATGTTAGCTGTTGAACATGATTTCAGTAGTACATATTTAGAGGAAAAACCAATATTTTATTATAATTTCTTCTGTTTTAAGCAGTTTTTTCATTTGATACTTATGCCATTTTAATTATATTGATAACCACTTTTTTAGTAGTTTTTCATGATAATTTCAAGTTTTTAGCTATTTTAAAGATTCATTCTCCATAAACATTATTTATGGCTTAGCATTGCTTTGTGAGGCTTTAAAAATACTCTAGATAATTGTCTGTCCAGATGCATTCTCAGTTATTTTGCTATTCTCTTAAATTTCATTCATAAAAAGAAGAGTAAAGAAGATTTCAATGATATGAAGAATAAACTATTAATAAAGATAAAAGCTAATATTTAATATCCTATTTTTTTCTTTTCTGATCAGTGATTTGTTTTTTTTATTGATATGAGAAATTAATAAATTATCATTTACTATCCACCACTTTGATTTGAAATTCATTTAATGTACTTGTAATAAATTATAATAAAAAGTAATACAAAAACAATTAAAAGATGAAAATGATATTTTTCATTTATCATAATTTTCAAGCATTATTTAATTCCTTTTTTTGTGTGTGTTATTAGGTTAAAATGTTTCATGAGATTATTTCGATGAAAGACCTACATTTTAAAATATGATAATAAAAAATAATCTTCAAAAAGAATAGCTATTGTTGCTAAAACGACTAAATTTATTTAATTCACATTGTACAAAAATGTTTATTTAAGCATCTTTATATCAAAGCATACCTCTGCAATACAACCCTAATTATCAGTTAGTCCTCTTCGCAGTAATGCTGAGACTATCTAACTTCAATAAAAGAAAAAACAATTTGAAAAGTAGATTTAATTTAGGTTTTTGAAAAACAGTTTGACACAAAACAAATCTGCTATTCATTTAGAAGTGTACAATTGCTTTAAAGGATAAGATAAGACACTATTTTTTGATTAAGCTAGAAGAAATAGAAATTTCTTTGCTTTTTTTAGAGAAATCAATTTTTTAATTAAATGCTAATTTATTATATCGATAGGATTTATTATTGTCAATTGCTAATAAAGATAGCCAAAATACCATTAACAACAGATGGTAATAGAAAGCTATTCTCTTATTAACAGGGCGATTGGAGTAATTAATTATATAACTTTAATTCTCTAGGACTATGAAGTTCATTCTAGCATGGTATATTTATCAAAGAATTTGTAGAGGATTCTTTTATTATTTCTGTGTTAATTATGATTATTACGAATTCCTTACTCAAAATAGAATTTCGGCAGAAAAATTTTATTAATAAACTTAATCCTGGTTTCTTTGTAAAATTAATCATTTTCCCCTTTATGACCCAAACTGGAGTCCTTTTGTTCTAGGATCTCTGATGTTAATTTTATCTAATAATTGTAATTAGATCTTTATTAATTCATTTCGAGGTTATTAAGTGCTTCATCACTTACTCCAAATAGATGTTTAATTGATTCTATTCGTGTTTTCAGGGGATTAGCTTTGAAAAAAACCTTATTTTCTTTATTTATCCTGGTGAACAAGATCCTCTCAGCACTTAAGATGAAGATGTCGCAGCTAAATTCGAGATTGCAATTATTCGGTTTTCAAAATAAAGGTAATAAATAAAATATAAAATAATCCAAAATACTATATTAAATCAAAATATTTCTCAAAGAAGATAGGTATAAATCAGATCGGATAATTCGTCAAAGATTGATAATTAATTCAATAAAAAAACAATTATTTCCAAAACAAAAACAAACTAAAAAATCAAACTTATTTTTGCTATGCCATACAGACACATAAAATCGTTTGCTGACATTCTTCAAAACGAAGTCACTCGCTTTAAATACAATGGATTTCATTAAATCACAGCATTCGCATAATTTTTCGCTTTCTTTTATTTCGGACCTGAAATAATCCAAACACTTTGGAGATTTTTCCTTACACTGGGTGAATGGAGGAATGTATTCCTTTTAATTGGCACACTAGGAACGTTTTTGATGCAATCAATAACAAATCTCACGTGGTGTCTAGTCTACAAGCTTAATCTACCATATTTCGAGCAATATAAAGTTACTGATATGCCATGGCCATGGGAATAACCAAAAGAAAAATGGATCCCCTACAGAAATAGAATGTTCAAATTTTTATTCATAAATTATGTTATCATGCCAAGCATATCAACGACACTTACGTATATCGATGGATACTAGAATCTTAATTACAAGCCGGAGAATTTCCCTTCGAAATTGGTGATCATTGCATAATTCTGCTTCTTCGTTCTTTGTGAAGATTGCGTATTTTACATCACGCATAGATTGTTTCATTGGGGACCGTTGTACAAGTATCATAAAGTTCATCATGAACATGCTAATTCGATTAGCTGCACTGCTTCACATACACATCCTGTGAACTACATATTTAGTAGTTTTCTCTCATTTATCTCTGGATACTTGGTTCTTGGGACGAGAGTACACTATTCGACATTTGTGTTATGGAGCCTTTGGCGTGTGATGGAGACTGCTGATGTTCACTGTGGATATTATTTCCCTTGGAGCATGTTCAGAGTGTTTCCATTCAGTGCA
>Ga0302285_10001121_pt1 | contig 14742 bp, 12 predicted proteins | sample III_Fen_E2_2_FD_200455 | JGI IMG/M metagenome (GOLD analysis project Ga0302285, IMG submission 200455) | Peat permafrost microbial communities from Stordalen Mire near Abisko, Sweden - III_Fen_E2_2 | ecosystem: Environmental > Terrestrial > Soil > Wetlands > Permafrost | place: Sweden: Abisko... | reverse complement strand
TTATCATTTCATCCAAATGTGAATGTGTAGACGAATAAAAGTGATAGTTACAAGGCTAATCTGAAACAATCTAATCATTTTTACAGATATCAGTTTGATTCTCCTTAGTAAAAATAAAGCTAAGAGAGGTAAAAGAATAAGAATAGTTAGACCAAAACTTTAAATGTTGTTCCCTCAACTTCATTTTGCAATATGTGCAGCAAGGATATCTTGATAAACTAGTATTCAGATCACCGCTTTGAATGTGAGCTTGAACAGGTACCATGTGTGATTTGTTTTGAAATGATTTCTCGTTACAGAATGAAAGACCATTTCCTCAATTGCAACAATTAAGTACAACAACAGCAGCAAAAACACTTACAGAAACAATAGCTGTAATAAACAAAATAAGAACAACTCCAAGAACAACCATCATTATCATTTACTTCAGCCAATAATTAAAACAAAAAATTAAACCATAACTAATCCTTCAATAAGACTACACCATGTTTCATTGATGTGAAGAAAACATCGTCGGATAACATAGAAAGCTGCTGCATATGTTATATTGATTTCTTACTCGGAGAGAGACTTGCAATGACTTAATGCACACATAAGTTCCACAAATCCTGCATTGAAGAATGGATTTCAATCAAAAGAGAATGTCCACTATGCATGACCTCTATTTGAATAGGTTTAGAAATAGATAAGGGAGAATAAATAACATACATTCTAAATGAAGTAGAAAGGCTAAAAGGATCATTTTATCGATAATTTTTTATTTATGGTATTCTTGTCTTTTCAAAAAAAAGTGTATTTTTTTGGTGTATTTTATAATTAATAATGATTTAGTTTGGATTAGTGAATTTAAAAAAAAAGAAAAAAAAGCAAGCTTAGATTCAAAAGAGATATTATTTTTCTTTATCTTAATTTTTGATGATTATCAAAGATTCCTTAAATCGTTTTCATAAAATAAATTCACTCAATCCCACAACTTAAATATGTGGGGAGGGGAATAAAGAATTTTTATACTCTCTGCATTATTCAATTCAACAATTCTGATTCTTCATTTCATATTATTACAAATATGAACATGTCAATTCGGATAGCAAAACAATATTTTCTTATTGATTTTGTGTTTAAATAAAAAATGAGTTTAAAAAAATGTGCATTTTGTTTAGATTCATATTCATCCCATTTCCCCCTCCTCAAAATGTTTAAATTTAGAGGGAATCAATCATTAATCCCAGAAGCATTTTTAAATATTTTTTTAAGCTGATTCACTAAAAGTATTTCTCCTTTTTCAAAAATAATCAACCAAAAACAAAAAAGAGCTTTACAAGTGACAAACTTTCTGCAACAAGGCGGCCTTAAATCTTCATTATCCCAACCTGCAAAATAAATTAATTTTCATTTAAGAACTTGTAAAATACAAAAGAATAAGAAGGCTTATAGAATCTTCAAATGATCTCTAAGGCTCAGTTTGAGAAGTCACCATTTGATGAGATTAAATAGAAGAAGAACCAGTTGATCTATGAGCCAAAACAATAAATACATTAACAGATTTCGTAAAAGATCGACAATAGGAAACCAAAAGGTAATAGAAAAATCATCTTAAATCCAATTTAAGCGCAGGTCTAAGAAGAGGAGGAGGAGGAAGAAAAAAAATCTGAAATAGCAAAGAGCAATAACAGAGATGCTAATGATACTTCCAAAGGGTTTTTTTCTAATAATTACATGAGTTCTAATGGGTTTTAATAGGAAGGTTTTCTCTACCAAAAGAACTTAAAGAAGGAATTTATCAAGAAGCCATAAGAAAAAGATATCAAAAGTAAACCTCTGTTTAATCATAGAGACAGGAAGATCAATCAACCTGAAAGTTAGCCCAAAAAGAAAAAGAAAACTGAAGTACCAAAGGAAAAGGAATTATTTACAGAGGTTTTCTCATAGGAACCCTCAATAGAGGAGATTATTGAATAGAATGATTCCTTTAATGAGAAGAATATCTTTGATAGCTAAATCAATATGGAGGAGTGCTCTGATAGGGTAAAAAAACAAGGATAATCATCAGTATTTCCTTTGCAGTAACTATTAATCGAGGAGATCATTGAATTGAAATAATTAGAGAATGATCAAGAAAGCTAATAATACTAGGAGGAGAGTTTCGAAGAGGAGGAGAAAAAGGAATACTCATCAACATAATTATCGAGAAATGAGCAGATTACTAAGCAAAACAATTTTTGTATTGATCAGTTTGAGTAGAATGAAGACACCATGGCAAGCAGTCACACAGTTAGTAATTTTACTCATAGAATTCATAACCAAAAAGGGATTGTTGATACCACACCTACTCATGAGTCAAAATAAGTTCAAAGTTAAGTCAAAGTCAGACCCATTTCATTAATGAAAAAGAAAGAGTAAATGCTTTAGAGAAATGAGCAGAGGCAGCCAGAGAACTAGTTAGAAGCTCACTAAAAAGAAGATAAAACACAAACAGCAGCATCAACATCCTTAATAAAAACAAAACTAATTCTAATAATTAACATAGAAAATTATCATTTCATACAAGTGTGAATGTGTAGACTAATAAAAGCGATAGTTACAGGACTAATCTAAAATAATCTAATCATTTTGACATATGTCAATTTGATTCTCCTTAGCAATAGTAAAAATAAATCTAATAAAAGAGGTCAAAGAATAGCAATCGTTAGAGCGAAACTTTAAATGTTGTTTCCTCAACTTCATTTTGCAATATGTGCAGCAAGGATATCTTAATAAAAGAGTATGAAGATCACTGCTTTGAATGTGAGCTTGAGAAAATACCATGTGTGATTTGTTTTGAAATGATTTCTAGAAGCAGAATGAATGATCATTTCCTTAATTGTAGCCAGAGGGAAGAACAGTAGGAGGAGTAGCAACAAGGGTAACAACCTTTACAGGAGCAAAAGCTGAAATAAAAATTTCAGAGACCACAAAAACGATAATAACATCAAACACTGCAAATTCTACAAGAATAATAACAGCTTATAAGAATACAACAACGACGTATTTAAATACAGTACAAGCAAGAATTAGGATAGCGAATAATCCTTTTTTAATAGGGATAATAACAACAATAATATCAACTATTACAACGACGACGACAACGAACGTTAAGACAATAATAATCAAGATAATAACAGCAAGAATCACAATACCTAATACATTAAATAATAAGAAAACGAGAAGGAGAGTGGCATCAAGAACAATAGCAAGACTAAGAATAATAAGAATAAGGAAGAAGAAGACGATAATTAGAACAACAGTAATAACCAGAATAAGGACAACACCAAATACGACCATCTTCAGCATCTTCAATTATTTCAGACAGCAATTCAAACTCAAAATCTAACTCCAACTAATGCTTCAATAAGACAATATCATGTTTTATTGGAGTGAAGAAAATAACTTTAGAAAGCACAGAATGCTGTTGCATATGTTAGAATGATTTTTTACAAGGAGAAAAGCTTGTGATGACAAAATGCGCACATAGGTTTCACAAACCCTGCATAGATAAATGGATATCAATCAAAAGAATATGTCCACTATGCAAGTCCTCCATTTGAATAGGGTTAGAAATGGATAATAACATACATACACATGCTTCAGCAATTCAAATATTCTGTTATTTTCAAAGGTGTTATGAATGTGTTTCTTTTAAGATAATTTTAAAGTTTATTAACATTGTTAACTTGAAAACCTAGTTTAATTTTCACTTATGTTAAAAATAATTTTCAACTAATCTAACTTGTAGTTTGCTTATGAAAGATAGGATCAAGAGCACTGAGAATTTTTACCCTGTCGAAGATGATCGTAATTAAGCACACACAGATAAGATAGGTCATGCAAGGAAGAAAATCCTTGAGATATGTTGTCAAACGAGGAGTGATTTTAGGAATGAATAAACCAGTAGTATTTAGCTTTTCCTTTGAAGAGAGGGATTAGTTTTTAGCAATTTTATCACCTTTATCTTTCTCTTGATATTAACCTTTATTCATTAAATATTTGTATCTAAGCTATTGCTAGTATTCTCAATTTCTTTCTTGATTATTTATTTCGATTATTTTCCCTTTTGTTTCATTCAATTATTACGATCATTTATCTTCACATAACAATTAGATTGTCTAGAGAATTTAGTTTTTACAGCATAGTTCTGCTATCAGCTTCCAACTAGTAATTAGCTAAGCAGACGAAAATAAAGCTAAGATTATGGTGATGAGAGCTTAGTTTATTAAAATAGAAGGCAAATTCTCTCAAAGATTTTTATTTATGGGGTAAAAGCTGATTTATTTGATGATAAGACTTATTTGGAATAAACAATCAAAAAATTTCAAGAAAAAAGAAAAGAGATAACACGAAAATGGACGCCAACAAGATGGTTTCTAAGGAAGGGCTGAAATGGAAATGTAGAGAACATCCCAATATCCCATGCGAACTAATTTGTCTCGATGGAGATGCGAAAGAAAGGGTTATGTGTTTCAATTGTGCTTGGAGTCATTAAATTCCAGTCTCTAATCTGATATCAATGGGTATTATTTTAGCAGCTAAAGAACAAGATATCTTGACAGCATATCCTCCACTAAAAGATCAGGAACTATCTAGCAAACTAATGAATACTAACTTACAATAATCGCTGGAAGAAATTGAGGTTTATTTTAAGAAACTGCGAGAAGAATTTGAGAAAGAAGTAAAAGCAGCAGAACAAAGAACCAAAGAATCCTTGATAAAGTAAAAGGCAGCATGGCATTAAGTATTAGAAGGATACAAGAGAATTGCGAAAGTAGAGTAGCTGAAGTAGTTGATAGTTTCTGAGAAAGAAAGTGCTGAGAAGGATCTAGATGCCTTCATAAAAGAAAAATGGAACAAAGCTGAAGAAAACAAAAAGGTAATGGCAGATCTTATAAACTAGCATGAGGGTAAATAGTGTTTCTCGCCTAAGAGATAATTCAGAGTCTTAAACGCATTAGCTTCTTTCAAACATCATTCTAAAAACCACAAGTTACTTTGATTAAATCCACTATTAATACTTCTCAGAAGATGGAAATTACCCAAGTGAATAATTCGATTTATTAAGTCAAAAGATAAGCAACTTACAATGGTAGCTGTGATTAAGTTTTTATTGATCCTATTCTGAATCCTTTACAAAAGTACATTTTGCACATCGAAGTAGAAATGAAACCAGAAAATAGTGATAATGCATTCTTCTTTGGCCTTGTGAAAGACGAAGGAAAAGATAACAGTTATGCTTACTACTAAAACATGTGCTACTATGATAATTCTAATGACTACGGTATTACGAAGTGCATCAAGGGTAGTCCAATGCAATCAGGAAGTAAAGTGACAGGAAAGCATAGTTTCGAAGTGAGAATAGATTTACATCAAAAGTTTCTGAGAGTCGCTTCCCTCCCTGACTATTCCTCAATCACAGAGCTGGATGACTCTAACAAAATAGACCCGAAAGTAGCCTACAGATTCTTCCTTGCTATGTGTTACTAAGGCGACATGATGAGAATTACTAAACTGAGAACAGTTCATAAGTTTGATGATAAGATGTGATAGAATAATTACATATTTCTGTGTGTTTTTTATCAATAACTGAAATCGATTGCCGAATCTTCTAAGAATTGCTGTAATATTTTATCCGTTTTTCAAGTTATTTTAAGATCTTCCTTCTATTTTCAACTTAAGATTACAATATTAATTCCTATCAAGGAAGCTATTTTCTATCATGAACAGTAAGCAAGTTCTATTTTTTGTGGATTTTATCATCTTTAAATTCACAGTTGCATACTAATATTCACATTTACACATAATTAGGAAAACCGCCATTTCATTATCTGAAATAACCGTTCATTAGCTAAACCGTAACTTCTTCTGTTCATTTGTTTTGTAGGTAGTATGAAAATAATAAAATCATTTATTCTTCACATAAAAATAAGATTGTTGAGAGAATTTAGTTTTTTACAGCATATTCCTGTTATCACCTCTCAACTATTTATGAATTGAACAGAAGTAAACAGATTAAGATTATGGTGAAGAGAGCTTATTTTATTAAAAATTTAAGGCAAATTCTCACAAAGTTTTTTATTTATAAGGTAAAAATCTGATTTATTGATTCGATGATAAGACTTATTTGAAATAAACAATCAAATAATTTCAAGAAAAAAGAAAGAAATAGCACGAAAATTGACGCCAACAAGATGATTTCTAAGGAAGGATTGAAATGGAAATGTAGAGAACATCACAATGTCGCATGCGAACTAATTTGTCTCGATGAAGATGCAAATTAAAGGATTCTATGCTTTAAGTGTGCTTGGAAGCATAAACTTCCAGTCTAAAATCTGATACCAATGGATATTATTTTAGAAGCTAAGGAACAAGATATCTTGGAAGCGTATCCTCCACTGAAAGATCAGGAACTATCTAGCAAACTAGTGAATACTAGATTACAATAATCGCTTGAAGAAATTGAGGTTTATTTTAAGAAACTGAGAGAAGAATTTGAGAAAGAAGTAAAAGCAGCAGAACAAAGAGCCAAAGAATCCTTGATAAAGTAAGAGACAGCATGTCATGAATTATTGGAAGGATATGCGAGAATTGCGGAAGTAGCGAAGCTGAAGTAGTTGATAGTTTCTGAGAAAGAAAGTGCTGAGAACGATCTAGATGCCTTCATAAAAGAAAAATGGAACAAAGCTGAAGAAAACAAAAAGGTAATCGCAGATCTTATAAACTAATATGAGGGTGAATAGTGTTTCTCGCCTGAGAAGCCCAATAGAATCGCCTAAGAGATAATTCAGAGTCTCAAAAACATTAATTTCTTTCAACCATCAATCTAAGAACCACAAGTTACTTTGATTAAATCCACTATTAATACTTCTCAGTAGATGGAAATTACTCAAGTGGATAATTCGATTTATTAAGTCAAAAGATAAGCAACTTGCAATGGTAACTGGGATTAAGTTTTTATTGATCCTATTCTGAATCCTTTACAAAAGTACATTTTGCACATCGAAGTAGAAATGAAACCAGGAAATAGTGATAATGCATTCTTCTTTGGCCTTGTCAAAGACGAAGGAAAAGATAACAGTTATGCTTACGGCTAAAACATGTGCTACTGGGATTAATCTAATAGCTACGGTATTACTAAGTACATCAAGGGTAATCCAATGCAATCAAGAGATAAATCGATAGGTAAGCATAGTTTCGAAGTGAGAATAGATTTACATCAAAAGTTTCTGAGAGTCGCTTCCCTCCCTGACTATTCCTCAATCACAGAGCTGGATGACTCTAACAAAATAGACCCGAAAGTAGCCTACAGATTTTTTCTTTCTATGTATTACTAAGGCGACATGATGAGAATTACTAGACTGAGAACAGTTAGTAAGTTTGATGATAAGATGTGATAGAATAATTACATATTTTTGTGTGTTTTTAATGAATAACTGAAATCGATTTGATGAATCTTCTAAGAATTCCTGTAATATTTTATCCGTTTTTCAAGTTATTTTAAGATCTTCCTTCTATTTTCAACTTAAGATTTCAATATTAATTCCTATCAAGGAAGCTATTTTCTATCATGAACAGTAAGCAAGTTCTATTTTTTGTGGATTTTATCATCTTTAAATTCACATTTACACATAATAATAGCATCAATAAAATCAACTACAACAAGGAATTTCAAGACAATAATAATCAAGATAATATCAACAAGGATCTCAATACCTAACACAGTAAAGTATGAACCAACGAGAACTAGAACTATAGCAAGAATAAGAACAATAAGAACAAAGAAGAAGACAACTAGAACAACGGTAATAATCAGAATAAGGACAACGCCAAATACGACCATCATCAGTATCATCATTATTCAACAATTTAAACTAACAATCTAACCCTTACTACTCCTTCAATAAGACTAAATCATGTTTCATTGCTGTGAAGATAACATCTTCGGATAACACAGAAATCTGCTGCATATGTTAGAATGATTTCTTAATCGGAGAAATTCTTGTGATGACAAAATGCTCACATAGGTTTCACAAACCCTGCATAGATAAATGGATATCAATCAAAAGAGAATGTCCACTGTGCAAGTCCTTCATTTGAATAGGGTTAGAAGTGGATAAGGAAGAATAAATAATAATATACATACACATTCTTCTGCGATTAAGATATTCTGTTATTGTTTGAAGTGTTGTTATGAATGAGTTTCTTTTGAGATAATTTCCAAGATTAATCACTTTTTTAACTTGAAAACCTTGTTTAATTTGTATTTATGTTGAGAATAATCCTTTGATCAACTAATCTAACTCGTAGTTTGCTTATCGAAAGATAGAATCAAGGGCACCGAGAATCTCTACCCTGTCGAAGAAGACCGCAATTAAGCACCCGTAGATAGGTCGTGCAAGGAAGAATTCGATTTATTAGCAAAACTGCCAGGAGGATAAGCAGTGTTTCGACTTAACCTGAACACATCCCTGTTTTTTTATTAGACTCTCTGCTTGATACTGGTAAATTCTATTAAAGAAGCAGCTGTAGTTGTTGTATCCTTGAGATATGTTGTCAGACGAGGAGTGGTTTTAGGAAAGAATAAATTGGCAGTATGCAGCCCTCCCTTTGAAGAGAGGGATTCGTTTTTAGTAGTATTATCACCTTTATCGTTCTCTTGAATTAAACCTTTATTTTGTTAAGTATTTATATCTAAGTTATTGCTATTATTATCAATTTCTTAATTTAATTATTTGCCCTTTTGTTTCATTAAATAATCCGAGAAATGTTTCTACGTGAACTACGCCGACGACGTGTTACTGTTAATGATCTCCCTCTTCAAGAGTTATTTTAATATCATATGTTTAGGCATGACAGTGCGCTTTAATCGTGCTTGTTGCTGCTCCGCTTCGCCAACAGGATCGATCTTTTTAAGTTTAGAAGCCTACATGAGTAGCTATTTCTAGAACCCTTCAGAATAACCTCTGTCAAAGAAAGGTGTTAATAACTTAATTTTAGTCTTTCTTGTGTCGTCAGGAGACACATTCTTGGAGAGATGTCTTGAATGATTGACTGCACCAGGAGGAACTATATATCCATCAGGTGGTTATCTGTTTACTTCTTCTAACCCAACGAACTCCACGAGATGCAACTCAGCTGGGTTTTTTCTTCTCCTAATAGAGGATTTTGAAGGGAAGTTAGAGTTAGTCTAGACTTTTGTTTTGTTAGAAAGAATATGTGTAAGAATGTTGTTGCTGTTGTTATCGTTCTTTTAAGACTTTAGATCTTAGTTAGAAAGATCTTCGTCATTATTATTGTTGTTGTTATGTGCGAACGATCTAGGAGAAGGAAACTACTGAAAGGGATGACTAAAGATAATCTTTTTTTTACTGCTAATACTTCTAGAAGACTTGAAGTTAGTAATATTATCATCATCATCGTAGTGATCTCCCACTGAATCTGGTAACTAACCATCCGCATCTCGTGTATACATGATTTTTTATGTAAGTTTATCCATTCCCAACTGCTGATGCTATCCTCTTTCTTATATTATGTTACTCCTAATCTTACCTGCCTTTTTCTCATCGTTTCTAAAGATACTTAAATGCAGCTTCATTCTCTCTTTCGGCTGTATGCTGTCAGCCCCAACGAAGGAGCTTTCTAGACTGCATGATTTCTCAATTACTTGGAATACATTCAGTCTATTAGTTGAATGTCTTTTATCTTGTATGTTCTTAGTGCTACAATAGGATTCACTGAGCTATTCTAACATACGAGAAGACTAAGTAGTAGAATAAGGTTACGAGTGCTTTATTTATCTTTTTTCTTATGGAAAGCTGTCGATATCGTGAAGTGATTTCACTTACCTACGCTGAGTTCTAATCGATCCAACAAATGAAGTTAATTAACTATTGGCTTTGTTTAAATTCTTTGCTTGTTCTATAGTTGAAGCAGCACGGAGATATGGCTCAGTAGTCCCAACCACACCACTGTCTTTATGAATGTTACTTATGAAGAACTCTGATAGATTATCTTCATGCTGCTAATTGTTTTGTTAATTTATAGACAAGCTACTTTAAGGTTTCCTCTAAGGTTTGGTTGAAAAATACCCAGGAATATTCCTCGAAGAGATCGTTCTTCTAAGATCTTCAGTTGATTTAACTGGTTATCTCTATTATTCTTTACCACTCCCTTGATTATTATTATCTCTGCTGATATGTACATTCTCTCTAATAAGCACACTGCTATTAGTTTATTGAAGATTCTTCATAATTCTACTATTTTCATCCCTCCTGTTACTCACCCGAGCTGTGGGACTTAGACTATATCCAATAATCGTATTATCTCTCTTGATAAACTTCGAATAAGGTTAAATAGCATTTTGAATATTCTTTAATCGATCCTTATGGTCTCTAACTCTGCTCTTCGTTCGTGCTGTTAGTCTGATTACTTGATCTTCTCGGAGACAGCCCATGGTTTTCTTGATGAAATCCTAAGAAGATAAGAATACCAGCTCACCACGTTGACATTTGCATCGAATACCATAGGTTCTCAAACGAACTTTTGGCAACTTGGATTCGGGGGATTTAGTGTCCTTCTCAGCTTAGATCGACGGAGCATTCTTGCCATTGCTATTAGTATTCTTCGACTCCGTAGATCCTTCTTGTGCTTTACCCAATCTTGCTCGCTGAAGAGCTTAACAGTAATCTAAAACGATGTCTTCCTCCCCAAATAGCTCATTCTCACCAAGCATCCTAACCACCATTTCTTTGATATTAGCAATATCCTTCCCCCTCCTCAACAACAGACTCTCGAAGCCTTCTTCCGCAGTGATAGAATTTTAATTTTAATTCTTGCCATCATTCTTCATTGTTTTCTTGAATTCATCCTATTCCTCATATTCATCGCTATCATTGTATCCCTCTTCACAACCATTATCTCTATTCTTCTCACAACCTTCTTAACCATTCTTCACCATATCGCTCATTCCTTTTGTTATTCCCTCATTCCCTCCATCGTTCTTCTTCTCTAAGACCACATTCTAAACCATTTCGAATTCCCCTGATTTAATCACATAAATTCCCATCGGCACTGATCCAGCTTTGAATACTATTTCCCCATTCAAATACGTCTTCAGCGTGAAGCACGCGCAGAGTCTATTGAATTACCATAATGATAAACTCTAAAACAAATAGACTTTACTGAGAAACGCTCTGTTTGCATCTTCTTCAACAAATGCTGCTTCACTCAACGAATCCTAGATGTCTTCGTATTTCGTGACTCCTAGATGTGTCTCAGCGGCGTAAACGATAATAATTGCTTTCCCTATGGTCTTAAGGAGTTGCTTTTCAGAGAACATACTCCCTTTTGGAAAGCTGAAAAGTACGTTTCGCTCATCTTTCCCATCGAGTATCGAGACGCACCCTTCAATCACAAGAATCACAGAGAACTTCTTGGAATCTGAAAAAAGGGAAGAAACATAGACATTCAATTCAGTTATGTAATGAGAAAACTGCTTTAGAGATTGATTAATAGTAAATTCATTTGCTTTCTTTATTGATATTTGTACCTTTTTATTTGAGATTCCTGTGAGTCTATTCATGATAGATGTACTGCATGAACTACGCAAGCAGCATGTAAACTTGATGAGAATTGCGAGAATACGTTTTATTTGTGATGGATATCTCCAAGTCCTCGATTTGAAACTGCTTGAAGTTGAATACTGTGATTACTCTTTCCAGTTCGTACATGGAGCGGTATTCAGGGTTACAATCACATATCTTCCTCATCCAATGATGCTAGAAGTACATAAATATGATTTACAATGATATTTAACACTTTTCAAGAGCAGGTGAGATTATTTTTGTTTAACTTACTTACTCGTTCTCATCTGGAGATTGAGATGGCAGCGGTTAACATGGTAGTAGTTGTAGATGCTCCTGCTATTGATCTTCTTTAGCAATGTCCCTCTATTCGTGCATTCCTTGCATCGAAAGAAGTGGTATTTTCAAAGCTAATTAAGAAATTAATTGCCTCAAACATAATATACAGTACATTAATCTCTCTTTTTGATCTATTTTTTGATGTTTTTTCATAAACAAAATTAATTCACTGAATAAACGTTCCTTGTATTTTGCCTTTTTCTTCGCAGATAAAACTCTTATCGCAGCTATGTTTTGATCATTCTTACTGGATATTACAGAATCTTAATCAATCTACACACAAAATATTCAAAAACTCAAAAATAATCTGACTAGTAAACTCTCAATAAAATGGTTGTCTGTAGATAAACTCCAAACTAGTTCAATATTTATTTTATGGACTTAAAGTGGCTAGAATCTATCATTCTCTATTTGTCTCCCTCCTCTTTCCATAACAATTATTTCAATCCCCCTCCCCTCATCAATCAAACTCTCGCCGATCCTATTTTTCATCAATGCTTTGTAGCTTGCAATTAATCCATATTGTTATGAATTGTAACTTTTAATAAAACACTATCTGGCAGTGAAAAATAAAAAGGTGATATCTTACAGATTTAAGCGCACAACATAAAAAAATGTGTTGTTGTTGCTGTTTTTGCACACTTCTTTGTCACAGTATCTTGAACAAAAAAAATCTACCTGCAATTTCAAATGTTCTTCAGTTTAAATTAAATTAGTATTTAAATATATTTCATTTTGGAGCAGCTGCAAGAGAGTAGTAGCATTATTCAAATTATATTTTCCTGTTACTCTTCTTTTTCTTTGAATTACTTCAAATTACTCTCTCAATCCCTCACCTTTATCTCCCTGGTTTCTCACTCTCTCTCTTTCTAATTATTTTCCACTTTTAATATCATAATCTCTCCTTCAGTACATATCTTCTCCAATTGCATATGAAACCTATCTTTCAATATTCTGTTTACTACTTCTATTATTTTTCTGTCTGTTTTTGTGATCCCTCAATAGAGTAGTCACAAATGAGATCTTTCTAAAAGCAGCAGCCATAGATGGATGCTAAGGATGCAATTATTACTGCTATTACTACTACTTCTCCCCTTTTGAATTCTATCTCAATAAGTTCTCCGTAAACTAAGGTAAAAAGCATTACGATTATCTCATTCTCTACTTCTACAACAACGCCATCTGCTATTGCTGTTACTGCTATCTTTTAATGTGTTCTTAGAAGTAAAACGGATAGAACAAACTCAGCATTTGAGTTATCTCCTTAGCAGGCTAAATCGGATGCTTTAGCTTTTCAACATCAAACTCTTCAACTAACTTGCTGTACGTCTTCTGCTTTGTCTCATCGGATATCTTCCTATTCATGAAGTAGCTCTATAACTTCAGCTTGTTACTTAACATCCCTACAGACTGCTCACCAATAATCAGTCCCTTATCTATGAGATTCTTGCAGAGTTCTTAAATCCTCTGCGTTTCCTTTTTAGCTTGACTGTTCAAATGATAAGTATTCTTCAGTTCCATTAGACTCATTTGCTTGTGCGTAAGAGTATTCGGTATCTTCTTAGCATTTAGATTATTACTCCCATGCTGCACAGCGTAGATCTCTTTAATCGTAGGTGAAACTGATCTCGAAGCAAATCTTTTTCTGTCAAAACCTCCATCGCTTTTCTCTAGTAATAGTATCTTATCGATGGTCTCTCCAATTTCCATTGAGATGTCACCCGTCTTTGAAGTAGTAGTAGCTGTAGTGGTAATATTACCCGCTAGTGCTACCTTGTCTTTTATATGCTATTGAGAGTTATTATTATGATTAATTCTGAGTAACAAAGCACTGTTCATTTCAGCAAATAATCTCGCACTCTCCTCATGGATGAAGTTCCTCTTGGAAGACTATTAAATCACTTAATCCATCTCTTAATACCCCTCTTGATTCTGGGAATTTCCTTCCCTTTCCTTCTTTTAATATTATGATTATTCCTGTTCAAGTACTCTAATACTACGACTACTACTCCCCTTCGTGATTCCACTGCTCTCCTCCGCTAGTTATCTAAAAGATGGATTTCTGCTGAATACACCTGAAGGATTCGCTTTAAGGTTTGCTTTGACTGCCCGGAGAATATCTCTAACAGACTGTGGAGTTGTTATGATCTACTACTGTTATTACTATTATACTGTGATTTCTCCTCCTCCTCCTTCTTTTCCAATATTCCTCGAACTCGCAGCATAATCAGTATTCCCGAATCTCGCAGAATTACCAGGAGGCAAGACCGATCGATTATTCTTAACTCTCAGCTCTCTTCTGTCACCAATTATCTTATTAACAGTTTTCCTGTAAATATCCACAGTGTCACTCAAATCCATTGAGTTTCTTGTCCTGTTTGTTTTCATCAAACGATCCTCACTTTGATGTCTCTTCGTTAAACTCATCATCATACTCCCTTGTTTTTGCTCTTAAATGCACCCAGAGAGGATCAAATATTCCCCGCGAATCGTTTTCACTGTATCCTCAACACCCTCCCCTTCATGCTTTTTATGATCCTTCCTTACAATGCTTGTATTCCCTGATGATGATTAACCCTTCTCTAATGACATTTCTTTCCTCAGCCCAATCTTCGGAAGCTTCTTGGGGATTGTCTTCGTCTCTGTGGTTACATCCGACGGAAGTATTACTTCTTCATCAGCTCTATGCAGAACTAATGTAGTTTTCTTCACAGTGGGGGCATCAGAGTCATCATCATCACCAACATCATTATTCTCTTAGCTTCCTTCCTAATGGTTCTTTAACAACAGCTTT
>Ga0302285_10001117_pt1 | contig 14773 bp, 14 predicted proteins | sample III_Fen_E2_2_FD_200455 | JGI IMG/M metagenome (GOLD analysis project Ga0302285, IMG submission 200455) | Peat permafrost microbial communities from Stordalen Mire near Abisko, Sweden - III_Fen_E2_2 | ecosystem: Environmental > Terrestrial > Soil > Wetlands > Permafrost | place: Sweden: Abisko... | reverse complement strand
AAATAATGGAGGATATTCCCCTAACTTAGCCTCTAAAGAGACGAGAAGAATCAATGAAGACACTCGCGCACAAGAGAAGACATCATAATATTTTTTAATTTATATTTATTTATGGAAATAGCAAGACAGCAGTGTTGTTCTCGCATATTATAAATAGTTCGCGCTTTCTCTGTTTTGTTTCACAGGCCACTCCTAAAATTTGATTCTGACTTCTTTATGCCTCCCAAATGAGAAAAATGAGGAGCATAAATTGAGATTCAATCAAAATTGGGAATGAACAAAGTGGAGAGAGAAAAAAGCTGCTTGAACTAAATGTGCTTGAGAAAAATATTCCACTGTGTCTTCTTTCCTTGTTAAGATAAAAAATAAAACGCAAAATCCTTAAGGATTATTTTACATTTTGCATATGCAAGTACAAGAAATTAAACCCACAAAAAGAACATTTCTCTTTTCCCGAAAAAAATAAAAAAAAATAAACAAACAATAATTTAGAGAGGAGAAACACATACATACAAAGATCTTTCTTGATCTACAAAGAAATTCAAAGGAAAAATAATAACCAAATAACATCATGTTTAAAAAACAAATTACAATATCAAATTTTCAAATGCAAATTTGAATTTGCATGAGAATTTTGAATTCAAATTTTAAATGTCATTTGCAAAGGGGAAAATTTGTGATTTGGGAGAGAAAAGGGGTCTCTGGGGAAATCTGGATTTTCATTGGGGAAGAAGCTGAGAAAGCTGATATTTGAGATAAGGGGAAAGGATGATAAGAGAAAAATCAAAAAAAATAAGGAGGCGGGCGATTTCTTGAAGGAAAGAATAATCCAAAAAAACAAAGGAAAAGAACATCAATCTTACAAGAAGCCAAAGGGAGAGAGAGAGAGATAAATAAGGCTCCAGCTATTGAACTTAAAAAGAAAAAGGATCATAAAAAACAACAAATAAATCTTCTCCATTTTTCCCAAGAAAGAAAAAGAATCAATCTTTGTGAATTTTCTAAAAAATGAAGAAAACTGAATAACACATCAGAAATCTAATCGAAAAGCCTATTGAGCTTGATGAATTAGAAGTTGAGATCAATAAACTTAAGCCAAAGATGAACACAATCGATGAAGAACTTTTGACTTAAGTCTAAACAAAGTACACCGACGGTAGAGAGTTTCAATCGAATTGTGTGACTATCATACAAAGTGCCTAGGAGAATGAATTCACTTAAGAAGGAATTAAGGTCATTGAGCATCTTATGAAAGATGCAAAGAAGCTAAATCTTGATTTCCCTGAGCTCCGTAGACTCGAGACAGTCAAACTCATCCCGAAATGGGTGGCTCGTTTACACGCTATAATTATCGAGGGAAGTGCTGAAAAAGGTGGATAGACTTCGGCTTCAAAAAAAGATGCTAAACTTAAGAAAGTTAAGCCATTGAGAACACTTCGTTAAGAAGCCATGAAGGGTTTAGACACTATTGAACCTTCGAAAATGTCTCAAACTGTGAAAGAAGAGCTCATAGCTACTTTGTCTAATGATGTGCCAGAAGTTCTAGATCAAGAACTCAATAAATTACTGAGAAAAATATAATTGATTCTCTGGATCAAAGATGCCTACGATCTCATTGGGAAAGAAACGATTGCAATTGCCGATCTTGTTGCTTTGAAAGATACTCCTGCTCAAGATGACAATCTCTTCTAGCACCTGAAGTTTAAATACCTCACATATCACAAGCAAATCACTGATTTGTAAGAGGTTTTTTTTAGAATTTCATTGAACTAATCATATTCTTTTAAATAGGATCGAAGCACAAGAAACTTGGATGTCCAAAGCAAATCAATTAGAGAACAAAATCTCAGCTGGAAGTGATGGTTATACTTTAGATAAAACCAAATAAGATCAGCTTCGTAAAGGAATAGAGATGCTTAAAAAAGGAATGGGAAGTAATCTGGATAAAATTGCTGAAGTAAGAGAGAAATTCTAGAGTATCTAGTAGCGATTGAGTCGAGCAGAATGGTTCAAGGAGTGCAATGAATATTTGAAAGATGAATCTTCAAAGCGCACTTTGGAAGGCTTAGAAGCCTTGTACAGAAAAGCAGAAGACGCCAAAGTTGAAAAAGATCAACCACTTTATCTGGCACTCGAGACGCTTTTTACTACAGTTAAAGAAATCTCATTAAAGACTAAAAAACTCAGTGCTGCAACAGACAAAATGGACACTGAAGACAATGAAGAATTCACTATTATGGACTACGAGAAAAAAGCTGAGGCGCTGAAAGAAAAGATTTCAAATGAAGAACTAGATTAGTTGCTCAAACGAATGAAGGATCTTTAGAATAAAATTGATTTTACAAGGGAGATCGCGTAGTTAGATGCTTCCAAGAAGAATCAAGATAAGTATATTCAAAGTATTACACGATGCTACAACGCACATTGGAGTGCTCTTGAGAATTATCACGACACACCGATTTAGGATCTACTGACAATTCGAAAGTCCATCCAAGATATTGCAAATCTTGAAGGAGCTATTTTAGTCTCCTTGCCTAAGTTTGATGCATACTACCTAAAACTACACTGGAGTGTCGACTGTGCATTTTTCTTAACGGCCTCATCAGCTATCAAGGTAGATATTTGCTTTAAGAACTTAAAATTTTCATAAAAACTCGAATTAATCTTGAAAAATTACTTTTTTTTTTGCATTCTTCAAATTGAGCGGGGGGTATTGTTCTGAATCATTTCCTTAATTATTGTGTTTGAATATTTTAAATTAGATGAATAAGGATCTGGAGGCTTGTGGGAATTTGGTGAAAGCTTCCAAAGTGATCAAAGAAATCGAAACCAGCAAACTTTGTGGTTGTCTGAATGAGTAGTTGAATTTATACAACAAATGCAATGATGCTGTGGATATTCTCAGGAGAGATGAGAAAAAGAAGAAATTTGACGATAGAAGCAGAGTCATGACAAGTGGGAATCTAACGGAGCTTGAAACTGCTTTGCGTGGAGTTACAATAGAAGAAAGCTAATCTTTGTACAAGTATGTCTAGAAAATTAAATCTAAAGTTGCTAGTGTGATAAAAGAACATAAAAATACTGTTTCTGGAGATGATAAACATCCTCTGTCGTTTTGGAAATCTCAGTTAGATATTCTTTAGAAATTGCCTATTCGAACACCTGAAGAAATCCTTCTTGAAGCAACAATTCAACATGCTAATGAACTTGAAATTGAAATCAAATCCTTCAAAAAAACTAGTGGAAACGGTTTGCTAACGGAACTTGTCGAGAGATACAAGATGCAAAAAGTGAAATTAACAGACGGCGAAAAGTTGATTTCTAAGGCTAAACTAAAAGAAGACGCGTTATCTGGAATTGAGCACAAGCTTTATGGAACTTCTGAACCCTTGTCGTATTCGGAAACATTGAAAATCACTTAAGAACTACAACAATTGCAAGGCGAATTCAAAGGAGAAAGAATCGATAGAATTAGACAAGAACTGCTTTTGAAGAAAATTCTTGTTATCAAGGAACTCTGGGAGAATAAAGGCAAAACTGAAGGCTCATCGTTGCAGCAGATGCGCGAGCTTTAAACCTAAGCGAAACAGAAGTTCTCAGGAAGAACTGAAGTCAGGTTTATTGATGCCTTGAAGTTCTTGGATCTTGCAGTGAGTAAATGTGAGACTAAAGCAAAGGAAATTGGTGAAATTGCAAACATTAAATAGCTTGAATCCATGCTGAAAGACGATTCAAATATTGATTCTGAAGGTCGATTCTGTGGATTTGTTGATATGAACTATGAAATCGTTGAAAGACTTGCCGAACTCAAAATCATTGCTGAATAATAAGCCAAAAAGTTTGCTGAGAAGAAGCTCATTGCTAAGTAACAATTAGCAGAAAAACAATCATAACAATAGCAATCATAAATCGCATAATATGCATTTGCAGCTAATGACAGCAAATCAGTGAAAAAAGAGAATCTCCCAAAAGATAATCAGAAAATCACTAAATAAGCTTTCAAATCGTGTCTTGTCAGTGATGTTGCTAAAGCCATCAACGTAACATACAACACATTGACACTACAAGAATGCTTATAGCACGGTTAAGCGATCGTCGACAGAGCGTTCATCGAAATTCAATCTAAAACTGAAGTCAAAGAGTAAGTTTCTGCGATGTGTAAGGTCATCGGAGATCTCAAAAGGCACCCTCTGTTGAGTTAAAGTCTCAGGAAGAAAAAATTTGATTATCAAGACCTTATTCGGCTTTCTTAACTTGCTGCAGCAGGTGCTAGGACTGGCAAGAATGCACTCGAAAAAGAAGAACGAATTCTTATGATTGCAAGGGAGAATCAACTAGATAACGATGATAATTACCTTCTTGACATGAAACTCAAGAAGAAACCTGATGCAACAGCAACTCAATCGGAAGAAATAATTCCCGTAACTATTCCAGCAGCTGTAGCAGAATTGCCAATAAAAAAAATTAAACCCAATGATGCGTATGCTATTCCTCAATTTGACGTGTTGTTCAAGAATCTTCTCGACCCTAAACCTTATGACTCTTCTTACGTCAATGTCGATGAGAATAATGTAGTTAAATAGTCTGTCGCAAAGATCAGAGAAGGTAAATTATCCTTAGCGAAATAACTTGGAAATCTCCCATCGAGTAGATAATCAGTTAAAAAATATGGATCGAAGTTCTCTGACGATGAAGATGACGACGACAACTAGGCATCAGCGAATGAGTATATCCCTTTGAGAGAAGAAGATTTTGAAGGCCTTAATGATGCCCTGTCTATTATGACATAACAAACTAAAGCTGCTTCTTCAGCATCAGTTGCACCTGCAAATCGCAAAAAGAATCAAGGACTTCTATAATTCGACCCTGATGCATAAAGTGTCAGTGCAGCTATAGATGAAGCACCCGAATCAACTTCTGTCTTGAGTTTACTGAAGGGTTCCATGGAAATTCTGATTGGCGAAGGTCAAGATTAATAGCCATAATTATTAGATAAAATCTATGTTTTATCAGCGGAAGACGTGAAAGAATGCATGCTTATGCCATAATGTCCCACTGAAAACGGATGTATGGGCGTGAAGGGTGTACTTGGTTTAAGTAACTTTGTGTCTTATCATGCGAATTTAATCCAAGAAAAGGAACTCAATCCTGAACGAAAAATTCGTGTTCTTGGTGGCTGGATAGAGAGTGAATCCATCGCGTGTAGGGATCTACTCGAAAACTATGCTAGATAGTTGAAAATCCGTGAGAGAGTCGCCGTCGTGGAGTGGACACCTGAATGCAAGTTGTATGTTATGCACAGAGATACATGGAATACTTGCGGAAACGAGAACCATTAGATTAAATTCAGAAGGAACTTCTTCCATGTTTCCAAGAACCCTGATGATACGCTGCTATTCTTGATGATCTTCAAGTAATACAAGCTGGAAGACCCAAATCATTATGAGAATCTCCGACCGATTTTTATCTAAAAACGAGCTGCATTATCGTCAGCGAATCCACTGTTGTCAACCAATGTGAATTCCGTTGTCCCTGAAAAAGCAAGTGTAATATAAGACAAGAAACTCTAAAGCCTTATCAATGCATATTCCAGCACAGCAGACCCAAGTGGCAAACTCACTGCTTCGTAGAAATAAAATCTACTTTCAGGACTCGGATCGAAACGATCATAAGGAAAGATGTCAGCATTGGAAGTGCTCGCACTTGAATCGGAAGATGAAGAACCTATGGCTAACGATGAAGACGAAGAGCGCAGAATCAATGATCGCATTAATGCACTGAAAAACTAATTTCAGAGAATTGAAAATAAGCATAAAACTAACTTTTCGTATTAGCATCCTCGCTAGACATAATCTCAGCAGACAAATAACAATAACTATTTCTCGAGAAAATTCAATAATTCTCAGAACAACGCTGCAACTGGTACTTTCGTGGATTAAAACAATAGGTTTAACACAGGTAACTCTTAGAATTTCAATAGTAACAGCTAAAACATTAATCCAAACATCTAGCAGTAATCGCAGAATCCCAGATCAAATACTTAAAGAAGTTTCACTCCTCGCTCAGTCAATCGAAGCGGAGTCAGCACACCTAACTATTACGAGCAACAACAAGCTACTGAATCATCTTCCTTTACTCGCGCCCCATTCGCTAGGAAATAATAATAACTCAATGAATCTATGGAAATTGAAGAATAATAGTAATATTCCAACATGGGCAACACCTAAACTCAACCATTCTATCGCTAATCCGTCGGAAAAAGCCTCAAGAGACCGTACAACAATGCCATGAAATAACAGTAATAATAAATCTAACACGAGAAGATTCCAACATAAAACGTACGATAACCTACTCAAGATCCTTCTTAAATCAACACAATTCTGAACAGTCTTGATTAGACCCTCAAGGAATTGATTAAATCTTAAAAAACTCAAAATGATGTTAAATAATCTGGTTTCTTGATCAATTCGTTACTTTAGTAGCAATAATAGCAATAGATTCTCTAATAGCTTTCACAAGTTGGTTAAATCAATAACTAAAACGCAGCAGAAGATAAGAAGAAGAAATTCAGAAGACGTAAGAAAATATCAGTAGCTCCTGGTCTTAATCAGTCTCTTGATGCTAGCTCAATGTCAGAAGAAGGTGATTCGTAAGAGTCGTTCCCTAGATAGCCGTTCTAGTAGACTCAGTAGACTTAGAGTTTCTAACAGAATTTCTAATAGCAATAGCAATTCTAAAATAGAGTTAGCAATAACATTAATAATAACAACAACAATAGCAATAACAGCAACAACAATAATATTTAGGTTCAAAATCGCTTTTAGTACACCAATTCTAAATCTTAAAACTAAAATCAGTAATAATAGCAATCTCAGCAAAATTACGCTCGTCCATAGACGCATACTCCCTATTTGAATGCATTAAATAATGTAAGAAAATACACACAAATATAACAAAACAAATGTAGATTTTTTTTAACAATTATTTTTCCGATAAACAGAAGAAGCAAGTCAAAATCTTCGGAAAGCAGTAATACTAGCAGCAACAGCAGAACCAACAAATCCAACAGCGAGTCTCAGTTCCTGTAAGTGGTGCGAATAAACTCTCGCTTTTTTTATTTTAGGGTGAATTTTGAGAATTCATATTTTTGTTCTGTTTGTTCTAATCTTTGTTTTTTGCTTAGAATTAGATGGAAATCTCCCTCAATAACAGCAGCAATAATAACCTCAACAACAACAACAATAGCAGCAACAACAATAACCTCAACAACAATAATAGCAGCAATAATAACCCTTAACTTCCAGTAGGGGCTCCTCTCTTGAACGTAAATTCCCAGAATCAGCAACTTGGAAAGCCTACAATCCAATTCACAGTTAACCAGCAACTGCCACTTCCCAACAGCAGTAACAGCAACAACAACAACCTCGGTAATAGCAGTAGCAACACTAATCAAGCATCTCTAAATTCTCTTACAGCTCTTAATTAGCTGCACCAGCTGCAGAAGCTTAATCCAAAGAGCTCCCCTTCCCGACCGATTCCGCAAATTAATCCTTCGAAAGAGACACTTCCAAATAGCACAAATAATCCTAATAGCAGGTACGGAACTTCAAGGACCCACGGGCATCATCAAAACTAGCGCAACCACCATAATAACAACAACAATAACGCTTTTAGAAACCTGCAGAAACAAGCAAACATGGATTCGGAAATCAATTCGCGACCTCTTCTAACAGATCTTAGCAAGAGTGGAAGGGTCAATCAAGAAAAGAATAATAATAACAATAGCAACAGCAACATCCACAGCAACAACGCGTTCCTTACTTCTAGAGGGTAATAAGATTTTTGCTTATTTTTAGGAAATGTATCTTTTTATTCACCTTTTTATTTTTATTTTTTAGGGAAACCAAGGAGGCAGCTACAAACAGTAGTGAAATCCCAAGATACATGAAGGAAAAGTCTGTTAGAAATCCGACTTTCTATCCTTCTAAACAGGAACCTGCGCAGCCTCAATAGACTGAAAGCAGTAGTACCATGAAAGCAACCGTATCTCAATCATAAGATCCCAAAAAAACTGGATTTTCTTATAGCTCAATCAATTCACGTGAAGGCAGTCTGGAGAAACGAATGGCCCCTGCAGAAAAAGAAAACAACGCAAGATGAGCACTTTTGAGAGGTTTGCTAGAGTCAATGTCATAAGTTATATAAAAACGATTATATGTGTGTAACAGGATTATCAGTGAAAAAAAATTTTTATTAATACTTTTTATCATATTTCCCTTCCTCCCCCCTTTTGTTGAGTAGTCTTATGGCTGGAAGAGATTTTAATAATTGTAATGGAAGTTAACTTTAATGAGAGTTGTTGTTTATCAAAATGAATTGATTTCTATTTTGTTTCTGGCTTGAAAAGTTGAGTTTATTCTTATCAGAATCTGAATCAAAGATCTTATTCCAGATGAAGTGGCCGAGTGGTCTAAGGCGGTAGATTTAGGCTCTATTCCGAAAGGGCGAGGGTTCAAACCCCTCCTTCATCAGATTTTTTTTTTAATTTTCTTTTTATCTGAAAAAATATTCAAAGTAAAACGATTTCAATTCTAAAGTTTTAAATGAATAAATATTTGAATCATCTGGAAGTATCTCTCTATCGAAACCATCATTTGCATGAGAATAATTTTGCAAGAAAAAAGAAGAAAAAACAAAACAATTAATTGATTGTTTAATTACCAGTTCCTAAACAAATAAGATCGCACAAATATTGAGGGGAAAGAATAATTTTATGTTTGTGTAGATTCGAAGAGCTCAAGTTGATGATAATAAACTTTATTAAGCTCATAAAGAAATCAAAAATACTTTATAATTAAGATACGGATATGTGGATTTAGAAAAATTTTTGTAAAACTGAAAGAATGAAAATAAGAACTCTTTCACAAAGACAAAAAAAGCTTGAACTTCAAGAGAATTTATAAACAACTTGCAATTAGAAGGTGTAGAATATAATTAAGTGAACTAAAATTTAAAATTCAGTAAAATATCCAAAAATAATGGAAGATCAAAACAAAAAAGTTTATGATTCTGTATGAAACTTAACAAATACAATTATCAATCACACTGAATCCATTTCTGAATTTGACCCTGATCATAGATAAACGCTGTCCTTACTATTTTTATGGAGAAAAAAAAATTATTATAGGAAAAATTAATAATAATTAATAATATCCTCTCTTACTATGTTGATCCAGTACGTTTTGGTACATAATTCATAACTCTGTCATATTTTCTTAGAATTATTTTCATTCTACTCATCAAATCGGAGAAGTAAATCTTGTCCGTCCTTTTTTAGAGAAACATTTCAAAAAGTTAATACTACTTTAGCTCATAAGGGTAAAGTTTAGAAAAAAACATCAAAAGGGTAATTTTTGGGCAAGAATATTTTATTTATCAAGTGAAAATAAATATTTTTTCTACCTGAGATCTGTGTTTCCCTACACAAACTTATCACTAGCTGATCCTAAGTGCTTTTAAAGAAATTTAAGTGTATCGTTGAGATATTTAATCCCAGTTAGTTGATTCTCAGCTATATTACATAGGACATTAAATTATCATAAATATATTAAAAGCAATAGCATTTTGTAAAGTATGAAAAAAATGAAAAAAGTTGATTTACCAACAGTTATGAGACCAACTAGCGAGCATTACAATGAATCAAGGAGGATAAAAGCTGATCCGATTCTACGCTCTAAATCAAACGAAATAGATTCTATTCTGCAGAGATGGAAAAACGATTTGAATTGTAGATTCTCCAATCCTTGATGCTAAACATAAGGCATATATACGAATGACCTAGTTTCATTTATAAAAGAAGGAAGAACTCCTTTAGCTAGAGACGATGCTGAAACGATACTTTTTTCTTCATGATTCAGGGGATTACTCTACGGATCAAGTATGCATTCCCCATTCACAGGATCTGCTTTCCCTTTTACGAGAAAGTAAAAATAAAAACAAGCAGCGGTGTAGTTGTTAATGAAGCAATCTAAGCCAATCGCCCAAAACAAAGGATGAGCACTGGAATTAGATGGATCTGGAAATGCAATTAAGTCAACAGTTATGTATCCAAAGACTTTTCGTTCGTAGAGTTTGCTCCCAATCGTTTAACTCATCATTTCGAGATTCATATTGGGTAGAGATTACTGTGGACCTGAGCAACCAATCGCTCGATATTATGATCCATTTATCTTATCATATGACCCAATAACCTTGCAAACATAATCAAAAAAAACATTGAATACCTATGATTCATTTAGTTATTTACTGAAATCTGTCCTAACGGATCGATGAAAAATATTATCGATGGTGAGCTTATTTGGTCTTGAGGGCAAGTTGGAGATGCCTCTATTAGTCCTCCATGCGTTAAGAACAGACTAAGATATTCTTAGTAGCCTCTCTTGTAAAGTGAGGGCACAGCAAGTTTCAATTTATTAGGGAGTTGCTGTGCAAGCACACCTTAGAGGTTGTAAAGCAGCTATTGTGTGACTTCAATATGTGTAGTTTATGCTCTTAGTTTCTTGAGAAGCTGTATGGAGTCTACTTAGAAGTACGCGACCCCTCTGCTACTCGTTTCATCTTCAATTTTTAGAATCCAAGTGTCAATCCGGATATTGTTTAAAATCAAGATTGCTAGTGTATTAATGAGTTCTTTTTCTTCGTAAATCTCAAATGCACCAGGAGCTGTTGGAACTTCACAGGATTGAAACACTCTCTTCGCACCAGATTTACTGGAACATATTAATTGCTATTAAGGTTCGCCACTCAGTAATGGAGTATCTAACTCTTTCGCGAGTTTTATATCACCGTTCGATGGGTAGCCTGGAACGATGTACGCAAACTTTCCTACAAAAAAGGGGAAAATATTTATTTACTTATGTTGCTTCAAAAATCAGGAATTGTTGTTCTGCATTATTCTGTACCTTTGATGAGTGCTTTGAGACGCTTTAGCGCTCTTGGAGAATATAGAAGCACAGCTGACAATGGAAAATGCGAAGGGAAATCTCTTGCCCTCTCAGGAGAAATAAAATGAAGACGATCTCGAATATCTGGTACATCTCCTAATTCTAAGATTTTGTAGTAATAGTTGACTATCTCTGCTGAGAGTTCATATGGACTCACGTAGACTACCTCAACAAACGGATCTTTCAGTGCAAAGATCCTTGTGATTTACATATTCTATCTCTGCAACACCTAAAACAAACAACAACAAATAATATTCTTACTAAATCTTTTTGCTATCCATTTATAATACCTTTTCCATTGATAATCTCTTGAGTTCATCATAGGAGAATGTATTAATATGAACTTCTACTCTCCTTTTGAGTTTTCCTACAGGCCAATCCTCAATTAGTTTCAGCTACAGCATCCGCACGTACTCCAAGTCATCTTGATTCTTTTATCGGATTCGCAGGAGAGTTTTCTTTTTATTGTGAAATAATCTGAAGTAGATTTAGATGAGTTTAACTTTTTAGACTAATATTCTCAATCGTGAGTATTCTTTAGTACATTTGAATCTCTTCCAAATACTTTATATTTTAGTAGCTGCTCTTTCATCACCACCATCACCACGATACAGCAATGAAGGTACTTTTATTATCTTAAAAATAAATAAACATTTTGGTTTCTAAACCATAAATCTTTACTTTTAATATTCCAGGTGTAGCAAGACAGCATTAGACAAGCTCAGGTATTTCTGGAGAACCATTTCTACTCATGGCTAACGCAGCTACTGCTTTACCATCGACTGTCGCTAATTATATTTCATATTATTTCATGAGCTTCTCTAAGCTTCTTAGAATAATCAAAATGAATATCCAGTCCTTCGCGAAGGTTCTCTTGAAACTTTAAAACTCGGGCGTGTCTTCAAGGACTTTTCCCTATTTTTAAATTAGTTTTATAAATGTTATTGAATGAAACCAATCAAAAAAGTTTTTTTTCTCTAAGTTTACTTTTCTTATGAGGAATCGATGAAGAGAGTATGCATCGACTACTTCAGGATATGACTTCGCATCGATAGCTGCTAACTCAAAAGGGTTGCTCTCTTGTTAATGCAGCAGAGTTTACATAGATATATTTTCTCTTTTGAGTGGTGTAGGCAGGGTTTAATTTGTTCCTAAAGTTGCGGAGTAAATATTAATAGTCTTAAGACGTCTTTCTGGTTTTGGAATTGTTGCAAGAGTCTTAGGTACAGCAGCTGGAAGTTGCATGAGTAACTACTCAGGTTATTCGAGTTTAAACCCTAAAATATCCGAAGCCAGAGAAGCTGAACTTACGATTCTTTTGAGATGTTTTTCTTTGAATTCCCCAAGTCTAAGAACAAGTTCAAAATGAATCAAAATATCTAAAAAATAAAGATAATTATGTTATTCTCACTTGATTTAAGATGCAGCTGCGATGGAACTTGGTCCTTATCCGAAGAACGCAGATGTTAAATCGATTTCTTTACTGATCTTTCTCTTATTGAGCATTTCTAGAAGTCCTTCTTTATCATTGTTGTTGATTTAATTTAAGAACTCACTCTTCTCTTATTTCGCTTTCCGCTTCTCCTCCTGTAATTCGTTTTCTAAAGCAAGTCGCTCCATTTCTTTTTCAAGATAATAACAAATAACCACATTAATTTCCTTGAAATAAACGAAGAACATGATTAAATGTCTCTCTCATTGCTGCAGCTTACTGCTTTTAAGAATATTCTTCTGAGACATGTATTTCGCTTTGTAGAACTTCTTTCCAAAAGGTTTCTGCAATGGATCAGCTTCTTTGCTTGGTTCTTCGTTGAATTAAGGTAAAAAGGACTCTTTCTTATTCAGTCTCTGTGTTTTTTTTTAAAAAAAGAATCAGAAAAACATAATGAAAATTTGTTGCATCGTTTTAAGGAATTCTCTAAAAAAGCATATAAGAATCACATTATCTAAACAACCTTATTTTGGAAGAAAGCTGATGATTACGATCTTCCTTGGATTCCAATATTTCTTTGATCGACTCCTTCAGATGCTAAAAATATAGGTAAATCACTCACTTGAAGGTATTTTTTATATTAAGCACGAGATTACCCAAAGGTCTCTGTTTTGCTCTTGTTGATGCAGCAGCTGAGTTAGCTTATCGATCGAATTTAGATGTAGCTGCTTCTTGAGTTGGTTAATTGAGTTCTTGTCTGAGTTGCATAACTGTAGAGTTCTTGTTGTTCATCATCTAGGAGAAGTGAAAACAAAACACAAAATAGCTTTAAAACGATGATTCAAACTTAAAGAAGGCATAAGATATTATTGATCTCCTCAAAAAAGTGATATTTATTCCTATCTTAAAGTTCATGATTTTTTGTTTAAGTTTGGTTATCGAACCTTGAAGAAGAGATCTTCTAGATGCACTTCAAGATCCTGATTAATTTTGGCAACATTATTCTGAATACTTCCGTAGATACCATTGAGATTCTAATCCGCTGCATATTTGAAAAAGAATAGAATATGCATTATTTACATGCTATCTTATCAAACTCATTCCCTTTCTATAATTCACGAATAAATAATCCCCTTCCTTCCTACAAGCTATCTTAGACGAGGAGTGTAGAGTATGGAGGTTCTATTGAAGACTTGAAAGTTCTTTTCTTGTGTTTGAAAAGTACTTCCCGATTTCTTCAGTCATATTTTCACGCTTTATCTTCCCCCCTGATCCTTTGAAATTAATATCTCTTCAACTTCGCCTTCACAAAGTCGTTTCGCAAATAAGAAATAATATCGCTGTTTTACAAAACAAAATCAAAGGAATTTCGGAAGGAATCAAAGCAAAAACATAAGATAAATAGTGTGCTTGTAATTCTCTCATAGATAATATTCTTTTTAGCACTGAGATCAGCTGTTTGTTAGTAAAAAATCATTGATAAATCAGCATTATTATTCTTCTTCATTTTTTGCTCATACTCTCTTTTTTTGAATATGCAAAGCTATTCAAGCTTTTTGAGGAAGCTACATTCATTGAGAAAAAAGAAATTTAAACCCAATAGCTTTGAAGAAGAAAGTAGTAAATTAATATCAGATCAAATTTTATGAAGACTAATGAATAGCCAAAAACACACTCTGCTAAGAATGAATCAACACTTTTCGAGACGATTTTCAGCTGGTTTTTGAGAGATATTTTCATTTAAAAAGAGTTGCAAATTCAAATTTATTCGTCTTATTGGAGCTACAATGAAGACGATTAAAGAGGATTTTTATTTAGTTTTTTTCATTTTATTTCGTTTTTTGTTCTGGTTTTAACATGGGCAACATTGTCTATTTTTTAAAAAATTGCTTTGGTTTTTTCCCTAAATCATTCGATTTATTGACGCTAATGTATTTTTGTTTGCTTAGCTGAAAGACCTAAACCAGATTACCCAGATTATCCGCGCACTTTCCATTTCATTGCTCCCATTCATTCCTTCTCCTCTCTGATTAGAAATCAATCAAACGAGAAGGAAATAATTGAAGAAAAAAAATATTGTGTTTCGGACTTCAAAAAATATCATAAAGAAAAAAACAGTTCAAAAGTACAAAATACTCCAGTAGGAAATATCAACAAATTCTAATAATTTCTCGATTATATCTTCCAATATGCTGAGCATAATCTCCTAGATCAGCGATTAAATCGATGGTAACGCATGCACTATGTATGCTGAGTATCTCATACTGATATTCATAATAATTTTTAACTTTTTTTTTGGTTATCTCAAAAAAGAAGAAAAAATTTTCGATGAGCCAAA